>Ga0335085_10000928_pt1 | contig 71309 bp, 49 predicted proteins | sample Lox_Sample_45_FD_206712 | JGI IMG/M metagenome (GOLD analysis project Ga0335085, IMG submission 206712) | Soil microbial communities from Loxahatchee National Wildlife Refuge, Florida, United States - Lox_Sample_4.5 | ecosystem: Environmental > Terrestrial > Soil > Wetlands | place: USA... | reverse complement strand
TTCTTCGCCGACATCGAGGTGGGTGTCAGCTACAGCGCGCGGTCGAAGAACTACATCGACCACGAAGGCATCGGCGCTCTCAACAGCCAGAACGAAGCGCAGACCATCCCCTCCAACTGGCTCTTGAAGCCGACCGATCTGAGCGCGTTCGGCTTGCCCGACATGTTCAGCATCGATCCCAGGACCGCCTGGGCCAGCGGCGCCTATACCTACCTTGAGCGCCCTGACGAAGCGTCCAACAACTGGCTCGTCAGGGAGAAGGTTCTGACTCCTTACATCATCGGCCGGATCGACTCGCACATGTTCGGCGTGCCGCTGACCGGCAACGTCGGCGTTCAGTTCGTCCACTCCGACCAGGACGTGTCGGGCCTCAACAAGCAGAACATTGGGTCGTTCTGCGGCGGTACTGGCCAAAACGCTTGCCCGTGGTACGTGAACACCTTCACCCCGTTCGATGTCGACCAGAAATACTGGGACGTCCTGCCCAGCCTGAACCTGACCTGGCAGATTGCCGATGACCAGCAGATCCGGCTGGGAGCCGGGCGCTCGCTTGCCAGGCCGCGCTTCGATACGATGGGCGGTGGTTCGAACATCAGCTTCACCAAAGCAAACGCTTTCCCATTCAGCGGCAGCGTCGCCAACCCGAGGCTCAAGCCCTGGCGGTCCGACGACGTCGATGTGACCTATGAATGGTACTACGCGCCGGGTGAAGCCCTGTTCGTGGAAGGTTTCTACAAGAACCTCGAATCGTTCATCTACCACACGAACACCATCCTCGACTTCCATCCGTATGCGAACCTGGTGCCGTCGGGAGTCACGGTCACAAATTGGGACGGGTTGATTGGTTCCTACGCCAACGGCACCGGCGGCTCGCTCGAGGGCGTCGTCGTCGGCGGCAACTTCTTCCTGAACCACATTGCCGATTGGCTCGACGGCTTCGGAATCGAGGCTCAAGGGACCTTGTTGTCGAGCTCCATCAAGATTCCGGACTCGGGCACGTCTCCCAACGGCCAGATCCCCGAACTCTCGAAGTTCTCGGGCAACGTGAGCTTCTACTACGAGAAGGGCGGATTCTCCTTCCGCATCAACGACCGCTATCGCACCTCGTACGTGCAGGAGGTGCCGAACTTCGACGGCTCGCTGCAGTCGATCCAGGGCGCGGCGGAGAACACGGTCGACCTGCAAGTCTCGTACGAGTGGGACCCCGTGACCGTCAGCTTCGCGGCGGAAAACCTGACCGACACCCCGATGAACAGCTTCCTGGACGGCAATCCGAAGCATCCGGAATATTACAAGCTGTTCGGAACGAATCTCCTGTTCGGCGTGTCGTATAAGTACTGATAGACGCCCCCTATGATCCCTTGCCGGCGGCGACGCCGGCAAGGGCCCTTTTCTCTGAGGCTCGCTTGGGGCAGGAAGCGGCATGTCTTCGGGAAGGAACATGAAACGCACGGTCTTTGCCGCGACTGCCGCACTGCTTCTGTCCTCCGGCGCTTGCCCCGCCGCGCCCAACAATGAGGTTCTGGCCGCCCTGCGCCAGCGGCCGCCGGAAGACGAGATCATCTACTTCCTGCTGCCCGACCGCTTCGAGAACGGCGATCGGCACAACGACCGCGGGGGATTGAAGGGCGACCGGCTCGCGACCGGATTCGACCCGACCTCCAAGGCCTTCTACAACGGCGGCGACTTCAAGGGGGTGATGAAGCGCCTGGACTACATCCAATCGCTCGGCGCCACCGCGGTGTGGCTGGCGCCGGTGTTCAAGAACAAGCCGGTGCAGGGGCCCAAAGGCGACGAATCCGCCGGCTATCACGGCTACTGGATCACCGATTTCACCCGCGTCGATCCCCACTTCGGCACCGATGCCCAATTCAAGAAGCTCGTCGATGCGGTGCACGCACGCGGCATGAAGTTCTACATGGACATCGTCGTCAACCACACGGCCGACGTCATCCAGTACCGCGAATGCGGCGTCACCAACATCGACAACCAGCATTCCTGCACCTACCGCTCGCGCGCCGACTATCCCTACACCCGGCTGGGCGGCGTGAACGGCGCGCCGATCAATCCGGGTTTCCTGGGCGATGATCCCCGATACCAAACGCCTGAAAACTTCGCGAAGCTCACCAATCCGAACTACGCCTATCAGGTCTACGTCCCGAAGGGCGAGGAGCACGAGAAGGTGCCGGGGTGGCTGAATGATCCGATCTACTACCACAACCGGGGCAACTCGACCTTCGAGAACGAAAGCTCGACGATGGGCGATTTCGGCGGTCTCGACGATCTCTACACGGAGAATCCCCGCGTCGTGCAGGGCATGATCGACATCTACGGCGCCTGGATCGACAAGTACGGAGTCGACGGCTTCCGCATCGACACCGAGCAGCACGTGGATCCCGAGTTCTGGCAGAAATTCGTGCCGGCGATGCTGGCGCGGGCGAAGGCGGACGGCATCCCCAACTTCCACATCTTCGGCGAGGTGGGAATGGACGATCCGGACGTCGCCAAGAACGCCCGCCACACGCGCGAGGACAAGATGCCGTACTGTCTCGACTATCCCTTCGCCGAAGCGGTGCGCGTGGTGGTGGCCGGCATCCGCGGTCCCGACGTCCTGGCGCGGATGTTCGCGGACGATGTGCTCTACGAGGGCGGCTATCACACGGCCCAGGGGTTGCCCACTTTCGTCAGCAACCACGACCAGGGCCGCTTCGGCTATTTCGTTCGCAACGAATTTCCGAAGGCCTCCGACGACGAGGTGATGAAGCGCGTCATTCTCGGCTACGCCATGATGTTCACCTTGCGCGGCGTGCCGACCATCTACTACGGCGATGAGCAGGGCTTTGCGGGAACCGGCGGCGACCAGGCCGCGCGCGAGGACATGTTCGCAAGCAAGGTCGCGCTCTACAATTCCGAGAAGCTGATCGGTTCGAACAGCACCACGGCGCGTGCGAACTTCAACGAAGATCATCCGATCTACCGCGCCATCCGTGAGTTGGCGCGACTGCGCGAGGAAAACCCGGCGCTCAGGCGCGGCCAGCAAATCGTGCGCGACTACGCCGACGAACCGGGTCTGTTAGCGGTGTCGCGCGTCGATCCCGACACCGGCGGCGCGATCATGATCGCATTCAACACCTCCACCAAACCGCTGGAGGCTCAGGTCGAGGTGGATGCGCGCTCGACCCGCTTCGCGGCACTGCATGGAATGTGCGCGCCCGCGCCGAGCGCTCCCGGCAGCTATCACGTCTCACTCAAGCCGCTCGATTTCATTGTCTGCGCGGAGGTCAAATGAGCGGTCTTCAGGCCTGCCTGTTCGATCTCGACGGGGTGATCGTCGACACCGCCAAATATCATTTCATCGCCTGGCGGCAGATAGCGCGGGAATTGGGCGTTTGCTTCACTGAACGCGACAATGAGCGCCTCAAAGGGGTTTCGCGCCAGCGCTCGCTCGACATCCTGCTCGAGATCGGAGGGCTAGCGCCCGACGCGGCGACCAAAGCCCGGCTGGCAGAGCGCAAGAACGGCATCTATCTCGAGTACATCCGCAAGCTGACTCCGCAGGAGCTCCTGCCGGGCGCCGAAGCGTTTCTGAGGTACTGCAGAACCGCGGGGCTGAAGACCGCGCTGGCGACGGCAAGCAGGAACTCTGCGTTGATTCTCGATCTCTTGCGCATCAGGTCGCTGTTTGACGTGGTGGTGGACGGCAACCGGACGACGCGCACCAAGCCGGATCCGGAGGTCTTTCTGCTGTGCGCACAAAGTCTGCGCGTCGAACCGCGACGGTGCGCCGTGTTCGAAGACGCCGAAGCCGGCATCGCGGCGGCGCGCGCTGCAGGCATGTTCAGCGTCGGCATCGGCGATCCGGCGATGCTGAAGGATGCGGACATCGTCGCGCCGGGTCTGGCGAGCCTGTCGGTGGAAGAGGTGATCCTGGCGCTCCAACCGGGAATGAATCGAGCTGCACGGTAGACTGACCATGAAAACAAAAGCATCAAGCCACGAGTGGTCGGTGATCGAGGAGGGCTTCCATCCAGCCCGGCAGAAGGCCTGCGAGGCCCTGTTCAGCCTGGGCAACGGTCACATGGGTCAGCGGGCGAACTTCGAGGAGAAGTACTCGGGCGAAAGCCTGCAGGGCAGCTACATCGCGGGAATCTACTATCCCGATAAAACGCGCGTGGGCTGGTGGAAGAACGGCTATCCCGAGTACTTCGCCAAGGTGTTGAACTCACCCAACTGGATCGGCATCGATGTCGAGATAAACGGCGCCTGGCTCGATCTCGCAACCTGTCCGGTGCGCGGGTTCCGTCGCGAACTCAACATGAAGGGAGGCACGCTGTCGCGCAGCTTCGTCGCAACCATGCGCGGCAAGGCCGTCAGGGTCGAAGCGCTGCGGTTTCTGTCGATGGCAAGCCCGGAAATCGGCGTCGTGCGCTACGCCGTGACCGCGCTCGACGACCTGCACCTCAAGTTGACGCCCTACATCGATGGCGACGTACGCAATGAGGATTCGAACTATGACGAGCATTTCTGGAACGTGCTCGAATGCGAATCGTGCAAGAACGAGGGCTTCCTGCTGGCGCAGACGCGCAAGCTCGATTTCCGTGTCGCGTTTGCCATGCGCGTGCATGTCGATGGATCGGGCAAGACGCCTGAGCCGCAGCCCTCCCGCACACCGCTGCGCACCGCCAACGCATACGAGTTCGATCTCGCCAACGGCGAAACCGTCACGCTGACGAAATACGTCGCGGCGGTGACGTCGCAGGACTACGAAAAGCGCGAGCTCAAAGAGCAAGGCCTGGCTGCCGCTAGGGCGGCGGAGACGACCGGCTTCGACGCGCTGCTAGCGGCGCACAAGGCCAAGTGGGCCGAGATCTGGGGTCACAGCGACATCATCATCGAAGGCGATGTCGAGGCTCAGCAGGGCATCCGCTTCAACATCTTCCACCTGAACCAGACCTATACGGGCGAGGACGAGCGGCTGAACATCGGCCCCAAGGGATTCACGGGCGAGAAGTACGGCGGCGGAACCTATTGGGACACCGAGGCGTTTTGCATACCGTTCTTCGTTTCGACCGCGCCGATGCGCGTCACGCGCAACCTTCTGCTCTACCGCTACAAGCAACTCGGCAAGGCCATCGAGAACGCGAAGAAGCTGGGCTTTTCCGGCGGCGCTGCGCTCTATCCCATGGTCACGATGAACGGCGAGGAATGCCACAACGAGTGGGAAATCACCTTCGAGGAGGTGCACCGCAACGGCGCCATCGCGTTCGCGATCTACAACTACATCCACCACACACGGGACGACGCATATCTTGCCGAGGCCGGGCTGGAGGTGCTGATCGCCATCGCGCGGTTCTGGGTGCAGCGCGCGACTTTTTCGCCCGACAAGCGCAAGTACGTGATCCTGGGTGTGACGGGACCGAACGAATACGAGAACAACGTCAACAACAACTGGTACACCAACACCATCGCGTGCTGGTGCATGGACTATGCCTGCGAGGCGCTCAGGAAGGTCGAGGTCATGTGGCCGGCGCGCTTCGCCGAGATCGTCGCCAAGACGGGACTCGACCGGGAAGCTGAAGCCTCGCACTGGGCGAAGGTCGCCGCCGAGATGTACTTCCCCTTCGACGGCAAGCTCGGCCTGTTCCTGCAGCAGGACAACTGGCTCGACAAGGAACCGCTTACCGTCAACGACATCGATCCCGCCGAGCGGCCGATCAACCAGCACTGGAGTTGGGACCGCATCTTGCGTTCGCCATTCATAAAGCAGGCCGACACGCTGATGGGATTCTACCTGTTCCAGAACGGCTACGACCGCGAGCTGATCAAGCGTCATTTCGACTACTACGAAAGCCGCACGGTGCATGAATCATCCCTGTCGCCCTGCGTCCATGCGGTGCTGGCGGCGCGCATCGGGGACATCGACAAGGCATACGAGCTTTATCTGCGCACGGCGCGGCTCGACCTCGACGACTACAATCGCGAGGTGGGCGAGGGCCTGCACATCACGTCCATGGCCGGGTCATGGATGGCGATCGTGGAGGGCTTCGGGGGAAAACGAGTGCGCGACGGCAGGCTGTTCCTCAATCCGCTGATCCGCGACAACTGGCGCAAGTACGCCTTCCGCCTGCTGCTGCAGGACCATCCTTTGGAAGTGACGGTGACGAAGGCGAGCGTCGGCATTCTCAATCACGGGCCCGAACCGATCGTGATCAATGTCTACGGCGAAGATCACAAGGCGGTGCCGGGAAAGCCGCTCTTCGTGTTTCGCCCCGAGCAGAAGCCCAAGCAGAGCGCTCCGGCGGCGGCGGGCCCCGCGAGTGCATGACCTATGTTGGTGCCAGCCACGACAAATCCACATGGCGGGCGCACCTGGCCGATCGGTTGAAGTTCCTGTTAGGTAAAGATGGGGAATCCGCCAAGCATAACTAGGCAAACGACCCGATTTTTCCGTCGCAGCTGACCCACTGGGGTCGGCTCGCTTAGGCCTGCGCGGACTGGAGCCGCCGACCGCCCGTTCGCCAGTGCGCGAAAGGGCGATGTCTAGGACGGCACTGAATGGCCGTGCGATACTGGTTGAGGAGAGGCATATGGACGAAACCGACGACAAGCTGCGCGTGCACGACCGGCCGACGTCGTTCGACATCGCCTATCGCGCCGGCGTTTCGCAGTCCACGGTGTCGCGCGCGCTGCGCGGCGATCCGAATGTCAGCGAGGATACGCGCCGCCGCATCGAAACCATCGCGCGCGAGCTCAAGTACAAGGTCGACAAGAACGCCTCCAATCTGCGCAGCCAGCGATCGAACACGATCGCGGTGTTGTTCTTCGAGGATCCATCGCCCGATCCGTCGCTGATCAATCCGTTCTTCCTCGCCATGGTCGGTTCCATCACGCGGGCGTGCGCCAAGCGCGGCAACGATTTGTTGATCTCGTTCCAGAAGTTCGCCCAGGACTGGAACGAGGAATTCGAGGACAGTGGCAAGGCAGACGGGCTCATCCTGCTGGGATACGGCGACTTCGAAACCTACCGCGAGCGGCTGCGCAAGCTCGTCGAGCAGGGAACCCGCTTCGTGCGCTGGGGCGGAGCGGCGCAGACGGGGCAGCCGGGCGTGTCGGTCGGCAGCGATAACTTCCAGGGCGGGCGCGACGCCGCCTCGCATCTGCTCGCGCTCGGACGCCGGAGCATCGCCTTTCTCGGCGACGGATCGAGCCACTATCCGGAATTCGCCGAGCGCTGCCGCGGTTATCGTGACGCTCTCGCTGGCGCGGCCATCGAGCCCAGCGACGCCCTGCAGGTGAATGCGATCTCATCGGAGCAGTCCGGCGCCGATGCCGCGCGCGAGCTGATTGCCCGACACGAGCGCTTCGACGCCATCGTGGCGGCCAGCGACCTCATCGCCATCGGCGCGCTGCATGCGGTGCAGGAAGCCGGCCTCGACGTGCCAAGGGACATCTCGATCGTGGGCTATGACGATCTTCCGGCCGCCAGCCTCGTCAACCCGCCGCTGACGACCGTTTCGCAGGATACGTGGCAGGCCGGAGAGAAACTCGTGGATGTTCTGCTGCATCTCGTGCGCGGCGAAACCGTCGACAGCTTGGTGCTTCCCACCAAGCTTATCGTGCGCCGTTCGACCGCCGCGGCAAAGGTCTAGCGTCTCGAGACGCTGGGCAGCCGCAGCACTAAGAGGCCCGCCAACAGGAAGCTGACGCCGCCGATGGCGAGCGCGAACATGGGCGCGGTGTGGAACAGGTCCTTCATCGCAGGAATGTTCTGGAACGCGATCCTGAGGCAGAAGCCGAGCACGCTCGCCGCCACCAGCTGCGGGATGACGATGAAGAAGTTGAAGATGCCCATGTAGACGCCCATCGTCTTGGCGGGCACGCTGTCCGACACGATGGCGTAGGGCAGCGACAGGATCGAGGCCCAGGCGCAGCCGATGCCGATCATCGAGATCAGCAGCCAGCTCGGATTGTGGATGAAGAGGAATGACAACAATCCAAGGCCGCCGAGCCAGAGATTGACAAAGTGCGTCCACCGCAGGCCGATGCCGCGGGCGATCGCGGGAACGTCGACCGAGGCCAACGCGGCGAAGCCGTTGTAGGCCGCGAACAGCACGCCGACCCAGTTGGCGCCCTCGTTGTAGGCAGCCGAACCGGTATCGCTCGAACCGAAGAACACCTCGGCCACGGCCGGCGTGGTGTAGATCCACATCGAGAACAGCGCCAGCCAGGAGAAGAACTGCACCGGCGCCAGCCGGCGCATCGCATCGGGCATGGTCTCGATGTTGACCATCAGCGTGGAGAAGAAGCCCTTGGGCTCGCCCCGCTTTTGGAACAGAAGCGCCAGGCCCCAGATCAGCCCGCCCGCGCCGACGAGATAGAGCTGCTTGTCCAACCTCCAGAGGTACACCGCATACACTCCGGCCGCGCCCAGCAGCGTCCAAAACAACCCCTGCACGCGGCGCGGCTTGCCCTGCGGCCTGAGCGGCGGCGCGGAGTCGTCGAAGTTCTCCAGCATCTCGGGCGGGTATTCGCGCGTCGAAATCACCGTCCACAGGATCGACAGGAACAGCACGCAGGCGCCGATGAAGAAGGAATAGCGCACGGTATCGGGCACGATGCCGGGCGGCGCCGTGTTGGCGATACCGGCACGCTCGAACACCCAGGGCATCGCACTCGCCACCACCGCGCCCACGCCGATGAAGAAGCTCTGCATGGCATAGCCGAGCGGGCGTTGCTTGAGCGGCAACTGATCGCCGACGAAGGCGCGGAACGGCTGCATCGAGGTGTTGATCGAGGCATCGAGGAGCCACAGCCCCACCGCCGCGATCCACAACAGCGGCGACAGCGGCATGATGAGTAGCGCGCCGGCGGAGAGCAGGGCGCCGGCCAGAAGGTAAGGCCTGCGACGGCCGAGCCGCGTCCAAGTGCGGTCGGAGAGATAACCCACCAGCGGCTGGACCAAGAGGCCCGTCAGCGGTGCCGCGATCCACAGCGCCGGTATGTCGTCGAACTTGGCTCCCAGCGTCTCGAAGATGCGCGTGGCGTTGGCGTTCTGCAAACCGAGCCCGAATTGCAGACCGAGAAAGCCGAAACACATGTTCCAGATAGCCCAGAACGTGACCTTAGGTTTCGCGCGGACCGATGCCCGATCCGGCGTGTCGATGCTTTCGTTCATGTGACTTGGCGAGGGCCATTTGTTGGCCCGGTCCTCCCCGCAAGCAAGGATACCGGCGGGCGCGCCGCCCCGGCAATCGGCTGCATACGTATGCACCTTCGCCGAATGGGGCCGGAGGCGTCATGAAGCGGTGGCGGCCTCGGATCATGCGCGGCTCCCACGTACCGCCGAGCGCATCCTCCAACAAGGCATGCATCACCGTCCTGGCGTGCCACCCAAGCGCGCTCCAGAAGTGATCGTTCAGGAAAATGGCGGCGCAAATCGCGAAGAACCGCCATGAGGTTCTCCTTTATTGCACGCTGTTGGCGTGCCGCTCGGCTCGCGCCTGCGCAACCGAATCCTGGAACAAGTCCCCGGTTCGATGATCGCGGATTGTTGTCTGGTGTCCTTTCGATTCCGGAACTCGCAGCAAGCCGGTATCCAGATGTGGCGAATTTCGGAATCGAAAGGACACTAAGAGTGACACATGCTGCGCGGCAGTGTGCTGTCCAGCCCGCAGATTCCGAGATTCACCTCACCTTCGCGCTTCCGGTCGGCGACCCAGCTCTTCATGAAAGCCACGATTCGCGCATCGTTCATCGGGGCCAGCAGACTGAGATGCGAGTCGCTGTTGACCCGGGAATTCAATGCGACGATCGAACGTTGAGGTGCTTTCTCGAAATAGGCGGCGCCGCCGCTGTCGCCCTCGCAGAGCCAGGAATCGCCCTTCACGGCGAGGTAACCGCTCGGATCGGCGCCGTCGCCGCGGCTTGCCGTTCCCTTCCAGAGGTCGTCTCCGCTCGAACCGTACAGTTGGTGGCAGCCGAACCCGATCAACGTGAAATCGGATGCGTTCAGTTCGGCATTTTGCACCGCGATCCGCTCGTAGGGTTTGTTCGGCGGCAGCACGATCTGCGCCTCGGTTCTTGCCGTCTGCGGTTTGCTTGCCAGGCAAAGTGCGACGTCGAACACCGTCGACGGGCTGTGTGCATCGTCCACATAGTCGGGGTGCTTGGCGCAGACGATATCCACGTAAACCGGGTTTTGCGGATCAATCGAAGGGTCCTTCAGCGAACCCGACGTCAGCGTGCCGGGAAGGCAATGGGCCGCCGTTATGAGCACGCGCGGCCCGACCGCGGTGGCCGTGCAGTTGGGGCCGACCGAGAACTTGAACGTCGCCGGCCAAACTTTCGCGTCGGCCGACTGCACGTTCCCCATGACCCGGAAGCCCCCGGCCCGGCGCGGCATCGGTTCCAGAATGAACTTCTCGGCCGCCGCCGCCGCCGTGCACAACGCCATGAGCCCGATTCCCAGACTCAAGCAAGCACGCCATGGCATCTCGTCTTCTCCCGCGTCGGCTTAGTTGGTCGCGCTGGTGGATTTCCCGCTGCTGCCTTTTGTGGTCTTGCCGCTGCCTGCGGCGGTGCCGCCCCCGTTTTGCGCGTCCTTGATCGTCTTGACCGCGGCCAGGACGGCGTTGACCGTTTCGTCCAGGCTCGGGTTGGTGGAGGCCGTCGAGGTGACCGTGACGCCGCACAATGAGTGCAGACTGATGTCTCCTGCGATCGGCAGACCCGCAGCGCCGATGTGCTTGGGATCGGCGACCACGATCGGCATCGACAGGTACTGGTAGGCGCCGAGAGTCAACTCATGCCACCACACGATGTCGAGATGCGCCTTATGACACGTGCTGTAGGGAAAGCTGGATTTCGGGTCGGAAGTAGCGCCGCCGAAATAGCTGTCCGGATCCTGCGCGCCGACCGCGACTTTCTGGTCCAGCCGGATGCGATACAGCCAACCCGTGCCGGTGTAGGGCGCAGGCGCGTCCGGATCGACGGGCGCAGCGTTTGAGCCTGGCGGCACGACGCTCGAGTTCTTTACCTGGAAGGTGCCCGTCATTTTGGGAAGAAGATGCCAGCACTGTCCTCCGTCGGGAGTGGTTCTGTCCTGGCCGTTGTCGGCCAGCGTGTCATTGAGCGAAATGGAAACTGGAAGCCACAGCGACAGATTTGTCGGCCGGTCGATCGCGGGGGAGGCTTTTCCGTCCGGCTGCTTGCAGAGGTATTGGTCCGGATTTTGGGCGGCCACGTTCTGGCTTCCCAGGCTCCCGACCCTTCCGAACAGGGCGGCGGCACCCCCGATGGCCATTCCCACCGGTCCGAACGGTGCGCCGGCTGAAACGCCGCTGGCGACCGCCGTGGCGACGTCTTTGGTGTGATCGCTGTATTTCACGGTCACGGTCTTCAACAGAAGGTCATCGTTGCTGGAAAGCGGCGTGGCGGTGAACTCCGTGGTATGCAGGTTGAGCCAGTCGTTGTTGGGCTTTGCCATGTAAATGCGGTCTTCGTCGGCGCTGGGCGTGACCTGCACCGCAACGGTGGACGGCTTCGGCGAGTTCTCCGTAGCCGGATCGACTCCAAAGCATTTCATCCAATCGGCTTCGGCGGTCGGATTGTCCGCCGGGCAGACGTCCTTGATCTGCAGCGTGGTTTGTTGCGTCTGGGATTGCTGTGCCGGATTCGCGTTGCCCTGGTTGGTATTGCCGCCTGCCTGGCCTTGTCCGCTGGTGCCGCTGGATGGCTGCTTGTTGTGGCTTTGCTGTCCGCCGCTGCCGCCGCTGCTGCCGCCGCTGTTGGCACCGCCGGTATTCGCACCGCCGTTGTTTTGCGGCGGATCGGACTTCGATGCGGTGTTCGACGGTGACAACGTCACGTCGCTGGTGCGCAGAGCGAAGGTGATCGAGCCGACAGGCGGAGCGGACGGGTTCGCCGCGTCGACGTCCATCTTCTCGTAAACGACGCTCGGCGATCCGCACCCTGAAAGCGCGACGGCCGCGAAAGTCATGATCAATCGCTTCATGGTTTGCCCCTTTCCGGACGCAGGCGCGCACGCCCGCGTGGTCCCGCCCGAAATCTCCTCCGAAAGGCTAAATTGCGTGCGGAATGATAACAAGCGATCTGCACAAAGCGTCGGACAAGCGGATGCCGGCGCCTTTCCGGTGAGTACGATTTCGCCGCTCAGAACCGCGGTCAATTGTTGCGAGCCTCGGCATTCCGCGGTTAACTCATTCGACCTGCTTATGGATTCTGGTTGTCTTGACCTTGCGCAAAGCTGGCGCGTCGGGCGGGGCTTCACCATATCGGTTGCCCGTTTTTCATGACCAATGCGGCACTCAATCAAGTCCAAGTCGCAAGCGCAGCGCATGCTTGCGGCGGCGATGTTGCGGGCTTTTAATGGCGCGGGATGGGTGCAAGCGTGGCTGGGAACGTTCACGAGCTGAGCGGTGGAGCGCGTCGTCGTAGCAGAACGCGCGGACTCCAGTCGATGCTGTGCTTCGCCAGCCGCCCGCTTTTGCCTGCGCTGATTGCCGGGGTTTGCCGCGCCGGCCTGGCCCTTTGTCTGATGTCATTCGGGGCCGCCGCGGCCGAACGCACGCCGGGGGCTGGCTTGGAGGCCGCTCGGGCTCACGCCGGGAACGCGGTGCCACACGCGACTGCCTCCGGCGGAAATTCCTCCGGCTCCTTTATTGCATCGCTCGATCAGTCGATAGGTACCACCGCCGGCGACATGCGGGCGGCCGTCGGCTCGATACCGCCGGACCAGCGCCCGGTAAAGGCCAAGCTCGTGGGCGCGTTCCTGAGCTCCGACGACAAGAAATGCACCAATGCAGTGTGGCGTCCCTGGCCTTACTCCCAAGACGATGTCGTCAATGCGATCAACGCTGCGCGCAGCTGGATGGCGAGCAACAACTCCAGGCTGCGCAAGTCGCGCATCCTGCTGTTGGACAGCGGCTTCGATTTTGCGGATGGCAACGATGTCATTCCGGCCGACTATCTCGAAAAGATCGCCGTATGGGATTCCGATAAAGGCACCAAGGTCATGGCGGTCGGCGAGAATCTGGTGACCCGGAGCTCGAATTTCTCGACCTTCAAACAGGATCAAAAAGACCGATGGCATGGCCTGGAGGTCGCCAGCGTCGCATTGGGCGGAACGCTACTCGAGACGTTCCGGCGCCAGAAGATCGACAACGAACCTGCGCTGCCGATCCGCCTATTCTTCGGCAACGCCGAACACCTCACCGAAAGCGGGCTCGAAATCTCCGAAGCCAGCCTGCCCGAAGCGATCAGTGTGGCGAACCAGACCGACGATCTGGCCGTGATCAACGCCAGTCTGGAGATCTATGACGACGATGACGCCTGGCAGGACAGGCGCCAGAGTTTCAACGGTGCGGACAAGGTCGTGGTGATCGCGGCGGCGGGCAACGAGAGCGTCGACATACGCCAGCAGCCAACCTATCCCGCCATCTGGGGCGGGGGCAGCCCGATGGCGAACCAGCCCTTGATCGTTGTCACCGTCGGCGCCGAGGATTCCAACGGAGAGCTGGCGAACTGGTCGCGCTACGGCCGCCAGCATGTCGATCTTCTGGCGCCTGGATGCAACATCCAGACCTATGAAGCCGATGAGGCCGACAACCAACTTGCCCTCAAGTCCACGACGCTTGCGGGCACGTCGTTCGCGGCCCCGCTGGTCAGTTTCACCGCCGCTCTTCTGTACGCGGAAGACATCCATCCGCTGGAGATCAAGTCGCGACTTCTCACATCCACGGATTTCAATCCGGCGCTGCTTTCCAAAGTCTATTCCAGCGGCGTCTTGAACATTCCGAAGGCCATTTCCGTGTGGGGAGACATCGTCGAATTCAACGAGCCGAACGCCAAGCCGCACCTCGGTCTGGTCGATGACAAGATGCAGAACGTCGTGAACATCTGCAACGTGGTGACGACGCTCGACCAGATCCTGAAGATCGCGATCGCCAAGGATGCGAAAGGCAAGCGCCAAGCCATCGTCTGGCAGAAACAGGCGAACGCCATGAACGGCGAATTCGAGGAGCCGAGCAGATGCGAGGTGGATGACGATCGGGATAAATTCGAGTTCCATTTCCTCGATTGGGCGACCGGCCAGCGAACGACCGTCAATCTGCAGAATCTCAGGGACTTCGTGACGTCTATCAGAGCTGCCGGAGCCAAGCGATGAAAGCGGCGGCGGCCCTGATCACTGCGTTTGTTGCCCTGCTTGCGGGCGCCGCGGCGGCTTGGGCGCAGGATTCGGCCCAGGTGGTTCCGCAGCTCGAGCATTCTTCGCGTGTCGACGCGGTGGCTTATACTCCGGACGGTGCGACCTTGGCCTCCGGAAGCGCGGACCGCACGATCAAGCTGTGGGACGTCAAGAGCGGACGGCTGTTGCGAACGCTGAGCGGGCATCTCGGCGGTATCACGGCGCTCGCCTTTTCTTCCGACGGAAAGCGGCTGGCATCCGGCAGCTGGGACGGCACCATCCGCATCTGGGACGTTTCCGACGGCCATCTGGTGCAGATCCTGAACGGCCGGTCCGGGCGGGTGCGAACCGTGGCGCTCTCGTCCGACGGCAAACTGCTGGCTTCCGGCGGCGATGACAAAAGGGTCTCGATGTGGAGCATCGCGGACAATCGCCAAGCGCGGATCGTGCGGTCGCTGGTCGGGCATTCCGGGCCGGTCAACGCCGTGGCGTTCTCGGTCAACGACGACTTCATGGCCTCAGGCAGCAGTGACGGCACGGTCAAACTGTGGGATCCCGAATCCGGTCACGAATTGCGGACCCTGCGCGGTCATTCCGGAGGGGTCAATTCCGTCGCCTTCTCGCCGGACGGCGCGATGCTCGCCTCGGCCAGTGACGACAGCACCGTCGTCCTCTGGCGCACGGTGAACGGGCGCAAACTCCGCACCCTCAAGGGCCATACAAGCGCCGTTGAATCCGTGAGCTTCTGTGCGCAAGGCGGTTTCCTGGCTTCGGGCAGCATCGACAGCACCATCCTGCTCTGGAACGTCGAGAACGGCGGAATTGTGATGCCGCTCGTCGGGCACGCGGCGGGCGTCAACAGCGTCGTCTGCTCGCCGGTCGCAAGCCAGCTGGCCTCGGGCGGATCGGATAACACCGTCCGGATCTGGCAGTTGAAGGCCGAAGCGCAGGCCGATCGTCCGGAGAGCATGCGGGTGCTGTCGGGCCAGACAGGCTTCGTTTACAGCGTGGCGGTTTCTCCGGACGGAAAGACGATTGCGTCGGCGGGCAGCGCCGCCGTCATCGACCTGTGGGATGCCGCAAGCGGACGGCACTTGCGCGTCCTGCACGGCCATTCCGGCGGGGTCAGGGCCATCGCATTTTCGCCGGACGGCTCAGTCCTGGCGTCAGCGGGTGACGACAGCACGGTCAGATTTTGGGATTCCGCCAGCGGAAAATTGCTTTGGATATTCGGGGAAAACACACATTCCGTGAACGCTCTTGCGTTTTCGCCGGATGGCAAATTGCTCGCCTCGGGCAGTGACGACGGAATGCTTCGACTGTGGGAGGTTGACAGCAGGCGTCAGGTCTTCAACGTCGCCGCGCACAAGAAGAGCATCCAGACACTCGTCTTCTCCCCGGACGGGAAGCTGCTGGCGACGGGAAGTTGGGACTTGAGCATCAAGCTCTGGGATGTCGCGACCAGGACGGAGCTCGCGACGCTTTCTGTCGACCAGGGCGAGATCAACTCCCTTTCCTTCTCCCCGGATTCAAAGCGGTTGGCGAGCGCCGGCTTGGAGACGATCGTCCGGCTTTGGGATGTGCAAAACCGCCGCCAGATCGCCACCCTGACGGGGCATGAGGACGGCGTGCTGTCTGTCGCCTTTTCGCCGGACGGCAAGTACCTGGCCAGCGGCAGCATGGACAACTCGATCATCCTGTGGGACCTGGCGACGGACAAGCTGGCTGCCCAACTCAACGGCCACACCAGCTTCGTCGGCGCATTGGCCTTTTCGCCGGACGGCAGGACCCTAATCGCCGGCAGCGGCGCGGTGAAGCTCTGGGACGTGGCCGGACAGCGTGAGCTGCATACTTTCAAGGACAATCCCGGCTCGGTGGAAGCCGTCGCGTACTCGCCCGACGGCAAGACCCTGGCGACCGGCAGCGGCGACAATTCCGTCAGCTTGTGGGACATGACGACAGGACTGCGCAAGCGCACGCTTTCGGGACACGCCGACTCCGTGGAGGCCGTCGCGTTTTCGCCGGACGGAACGCGCTTGGCCTCGGGCAGCCTGGACACGACGGTCAGGCTTTGGGACCTGGCGAGCGGCAACGAACTGCATGAGTTGAAGGGACACACGGCTCCCGTCACGAGCATCGCGTTTTCGCCGGACGGAAAACTGCTGGCGTCGGCCAGTTGGGACCAGACGATCAAGCTCTGGGACGCCGACAGCGGGCGCTTGCTAAACACGCTCGACGGCCACACGTGGATGATAAAGGCGCTGGCCTTTTCGCCCGATGGCCGAACCCTGGTTTGCGGGACCTATGACAACGTCGTGGAACTTTGGGATGTCGCGAGCGGACGCATACTCAGCTTCAAGCCGCAATCCGACTGGATTCGCACGGTCGCCTTCTCGCCTGACGGCAACATCATCGCCTGGGGCAGCCGCAACGGCACGTTCAAGCTGTGGGATCTGAGAACTGGTGTGGAAACGCCGTATTTCGCCGGCCCGATCGGCTCGGTGGAGTCGCTGGCGTTTTCGCCGGCCGGTCACGCCTTGGCCCTGGTCGGGCAGGGCGAGTCCGTCGGATATATGCGGCTCGACGGCGATCAGACGTTGCGCTTATTTACCGGTTCGTTGTCGGGCGCCAACGCGATCGCTTTCTCGCCGGACGGAAGTACGGTCGCGTCGGGAAGCGACGATGGCACCACGCACTTATGGGACGTGGCCAGCGGAAGCGAGCGCCTCGTGCTGGACTTTCGCAATGGGGATTCGATCGCGATCACGCCCGACGGCTATTTTTCGGAGACGGGTGAAGCGGACCGGCTCGTCGCCATCTCAAGGGGCCTGCAATCTTATCCGGTATCGTCCTTCTACAAGACCCTGCACAGGCCTGACCTGATCGCGGAGCTGCTCCGGAAATATCCGTCGGAGACTTATGCCCTGGCCGTCAAGTCGCACAATCTCACGGAGATTCTCGATTCCGGCACGCCACCATCGCTGGCCTACATTTCGGGCGAGCACATCGAGGGCCGCGGCGAACGCGTCAAGCTGCGCATAACGGCGGGTGAGGGAGGGATCAGCCCGAAGCTCATTTGGCGGATCGATGGCGTGGCCCGCACGCCAACGGACATTTCGGACAAGTTCACGGGCAATCTGAACCAGGTCGAGATTGAGCAGGATCTCGATATCGATCCCGGCACACGCCATCACGTTGAAGTCGTGGCATTGAACAAGGCCGGCCTTCGCCAGTCGGACCCGCTGCAGTTCGACGTCGACGCGATTGCCGGCTTTGCCCGGGTGCAGCCGAGATTGTGGGTCCTGGCCGTCGGGGTCGGCGACTACCCGGCCGGCATGCCGCACTTGGCCTATCCTGCGCGCGACGCGCAATCGATCGCCGCGGCCTTTCAGTCGATCGGTGCCGGGGCGTTCGGGCAGGTCTTCACGACCGTGCTGGTGGACAAAGACGCCACCAAAGCGGGCATCGAATTGGCGATGCGCCGGATCGCCGCCAAATTCGATTTCCGGCCGGGAGATGTGTTCGTGCTGTACATGGCCGGGGTGAGCGCCTATTCCGGGAAGCGCTATTATTTCCTGCCGTATGATTATCAGATGCCCGCGTCGAGCGACCTCGATGCGGCCATGACCAACGGCGCCATCAGCCAGGACGAGCTGCAGAGCCTGATCAGCGATGTGCCGAGTTCCAAGCGCGTCATCATCCTCGACACCTGCGCGGGCGATCTGATGGCGACGGCATTGCAGACCAAGACCGCTGTCGATCAACTGCAGCACGCGACGGGCGATCATCTCATCGCCTCGGTGATCTCCTACGAAGTTGCTTCGCTCGGTCACGGCCTTCTCACCTACGCGGTGCTCGATGCGCTCAACTCGAAGGATGGCGCGGACAGTTCGGGACGGGTCACTTTCGACATGGTCGCGGCCCGAGTTCAGGCGCTCTTTCCAGTGCTGAGCATGAAATACGCCCGCAAACTCGAATTCCCGATCGTGATCGATACCGCCGAACCGGTCGCCTTGGGGTATCGCAGCACCTCGAAGTGACCGCGGCCACATCGCTTCGCGGCATACTCGACATGCCGGCGGACTGCCAAGCGCGCCAATCGCAAACATGAACCTGCAACGTCGGTGGCAGTGGCAAACGCCTTGAAGGCGAGCGCCTGCGTGTCTCGGTCCCACGTCAGAGAGCGCCGCAGCTCCTCAGGCAGTTTGCGGTTGTGCCTGGCCGGTGGCAGCGAATCGCGCACGAGGCGGGCGGTATATCCGATTTTGCCTGCCGGCTTTGGCCAGAGCCCAGCGACCCAGGCCATGCTTGCGCCGGCGACGGTGCCGGCGACAGTCCAGGAGAATTTTCCCTGTTATCGTAACAGGTTAGCTCGCGAACCCACAGGCGGTCATCGCGTGGAAGGGGCTGCGCAGGGCAAGCGCTCGCGGTGGAAACGTAAACCAGCCGCGACAATTTTATTCCAAACTGCGTCACTTCTGCGTCATAACCGAATTGCCAGGGGTGCCCCTGGGGCTTATCTGAGACTTTCCGCCACCCGCTCGGGAACTGAGCAAATGGGCCTGCCGCCGCTCTACGATCCGCACCACGAACACGATGCCTGCGGCGTCGGTTTCATCGCCAATATCAAGGGCCTGAAATCGCACGAGACCGTCCGCCGCGGGCTTGAGATCCTGCTCGCCCTCGATCATCGCGGCGCGGTGGGCGCGGACCCTCTGGTCGGCGACGGCGCCGGCATCATGATCCAGGTGCCCGACGGGCTTTTCCGCGATTGGGCGGCCAATGCGGGCGTGACCCTGCCGGAGGCGGGCCACTATGCGGTGGCGATGTGCTTCCTGCCGCGCGACGAGGCCGCGCGCACCATCGCGGTGGGGCAGTTCGAACGCTTCCTCAAGATCGAAGGCCAGGTGCTGCTCGGCTGGCGCGACGTGCCGACCGATCCGGCGGGGCTGGGCGAGACGGTGCTTGCAGGCATGCCGGTCATCCGCCAAGCGGTGATCGGCTGGGGACCGAACGTGCGCGACGAAGCGGCGTTCATGCGCAAGCTGCTCGCCGCCCGCAAGCAGATCCAGAACCCGTTGGAAGCGCTCGCCCGCAAGCACAAGAACCCGGCGGTCCAGCATCTCTACATCCCGAGCCTTTCGACACGCACGCTGATCTACAAGGGCCAGCTCCTGGCGCCGGATGTCGGCCGCTTCTATCTCGATCTTTCCAATCCGCTGGTGACGAGCGCGTTCGCGCTGGTGCATCAGCGCTTCTCCACCAACACCTTTCCGTCGTGGAAGCTGGCGCATCCCTTCCGCTTCATCGCCCACAACGGCGAGATCAACACCCTGCGCGGCAACGTCAACTGGATGAACGCACGCCGCCGCACCATGGAATCCGCCCTCCTCGGCGCCGATCTCGACAAGATGTGGCCGTTGATCCCGCACGGCCAGTCCGACTCGGCCAGCCTCGACAACGCGCTCGAGCTGTTGATCGCCGGCGGCTATCCCATCGCGCACGCGATGATGATGCTCATTCCGGAGGCCTGGGTCGGCAACAAGCAGATGGACCCCAGGCGGCGTGCCTTCTACGAATACCACGCCGCACTGCTGGAGCCGTGGGACGGCCCGGCCGCGATCGCGTTCACCGACGGCCGCCAGATCGGCGCCACGCTCGACCGCAACGGTCTGCGGCCCGCACGCTTCATCGAAACCGACGACGACCACGTCATCATGGCGTCGGAATCCGGCGTGCTGCCGATTCCCGAAGAGAAGATCAAGCGCAAGTGGCGCCTGCAGCCGGGCAAGATGCTGCTGATCGACCTCGATGAAGGCCGCATCATCGCCGACGAGGAAATCAAGAACCAGCTCGCTTCCGCCGAGCCTTACGAGGATTGGCTCAAGGCCGCGCAGTATCATCTCGAGGAGCTGCCGGGCGTGCCCGACGAGAACGGCGCGTCCGCCGAATCGCTGCTCGACCGCCAGCAGGCGTTCGGCTACACGCAGGAGGACCTCAAGTTCTTCCTCGAACCGATGGCGGTCAGCGGCGACGATCCGGTGGGTTCGATGGGCTGCGACACGCCCTTGGCGGTGCTGTCGAAGAAGCCCAAGCTGCTCTACAACTACTTCAAGCAGAACTTCGCGCAGGTCACCAACCCGCCGATCGATCCGATCCGCGAGCAGCTGGTGATGAGCCTGGTGTCGATGATCGGGCCGCGGCCGAACCTGCTCGGCCATGCGGCTGGCGCGCACAAGCGCCTTGAAGTGCATCAGCCGGTGCTTTCGAACGGCGAACTGCGCAAGATCCGCGCCATCGAGGAACTGGCCGACGCCGCGTTCCGCACCGCCACCATCGACTGCACTTGGCCGGCGAGCGAAGGTGCGCGCGGCCTGGAAACGGCGCTGCACCGCATCTGTATGGAGTCGACCGACGCGGTGCTGCAGGATTTCAACATCCTGATCCTGTCGGACCGCGCGGTCTCCGCCGAGCGCATCCCGATTCCGGCCGCACTCGCCACCGCCGCCGTGCACCATCACCTGATCCGTCAGGGCCTGCGCATGCAGACGGGATTGGTGGTGGAAACCGGCGAGGCGCGCGAGGTGCACCACTTCTGCGTGCTGGCGGGCTACGGCGCCGAGGCCATCAATCCCTACATGGCGTTCGAGACGCTGGAGCAGATCCGCAAGGATGCCGGCATCAAGCTCACCGCCGCCGAAGCGCGCAAGAACTACATCAAGGCGATCGACAAGGGCATCCTGAAGGTGATGTCCAAGATGGGCATCTCCACCTATCAGTCCTATTGCGGCGCGCAGATTTTCGATGCGGTTGGGCTGTCGTCCGCTTTCGTCGAGAAGTACTTCACCGGAACGGCCTCGCGCGTGGAAGGCATCGGCCTGCTCGACATCGCCGAAGAGTGCGTTACCCGCCACAAATGCGCCTACGGCGACAATCCGATCTATCGCGAGATGCTGGACGTGGGCGGCAATTACGCCTATCGCCTGCGCGGCGAGGAGCACGCCTGGACGCCGCATTCGATCGCCAAGCTTCAGCACGCCGTGCGCGGCAAGAGTTGGGACGACTACCGCAGCTTCGCGCAGGCGATCAACGACCAGTCGCAGCGCCTGCTGGCCCTGCGCGGCCTGATGAAGCTGAAGCCGGTCGAACGGGCGATACCGGTGGAACAAGTCGAGCCCGCGGTCGAGATCGTCAAGCGCTTCTCCACGGGCGCGATGAGTTTCGGTTCAATCTCGCGCGAGGCGCACACCACGCTTGCCGTCGCCATGAACCGCATCGGCGCGCGCTCGAACACGGGCGAGGGCGGCGAGGAGTCCGAGCGCTTCAAGCCGCTGGCCAACGGCGATTCCGCGCGTTCCGCGATCAAGCAGGTCGCCTCCGGCCGCTTCGGCGTGACGACGGAATACCTGGTGAACGCCGACGACATCCAGATCAAGATGGCGCAGGGCGCCAAGCCGGGCGAGGGTGGGCAGCTGCCCGGCCGCAAGGTCGACAAGAACATCGCGCGCGTGCGCCATTCGACGCCGGGGGTAGGGCTGATCTCGCCGCCGCCGCATCACGACATCTATTCGATCGAGGACCTCGCCCAGCTCATCCGCGACCTCAAGAGCGTCAACCGGCGGGCTCGCATCTCGGTGAAGCTGGTCGCCGAAGTGGGCGTCGGCACGGTTGCCGCGGGCGTGGCCAAGTGCAAGGCGGACCACGTCACGATTTCGGGGTATGACGGCGGCACCGGCGCTTCGCCTCTCACCTCCACCACGCACGCCGGCAGTCCCTGGGAAATCGGCCTTGCCGAAACCCAGCAGACGCTGGTGCTGAACGGCTTGCGCGGCCGCATCGCGGTCCAGGTGGACGGCGGCATCCGCACCGGACGCGACGTCGCAATCGCGGCCATGCTCGGCGCCGATGAGTTCGGCTTCGCCACCGCGCCCCTGATCGCCGCCGGCTGCCTGATGATGCGCAAGTGCCATCTCAACACTTGTCCGGTCGGCATCGCCACGCAGAATCCGGTGCTGCGCAAGCGCTTCCAGGGTACGCCCGAGCACATCATCAACTACTTCTTCTTCGTGGCCGAGGAACTGCGCGAAATCATGGCCTCGCTCGGCTTCCGCACGGTGAACGAGATGATCGGCCGCACCGATTGCCTCGACATGACCGACGCGGTGCGCCACTGGAAGACGCAAGGCATCAACCTCAGTCGCGTGCTCCACCACGCCAAGCCGAAGCCGGGTGTCGCGATCTACAACTGCGAGCCGCAGACCCACGATCTTTCGAAGGCGCTGGACCACGACCTCATCGCGGCATGCCAGTCGGCGATCGAGGACAAGAAGCCGGTGCGGTTGGAGCGGATCATCCGCAACGTCGACCGGACCGTCGGCGCCATGCTGTCGGGCGAGATCGCGAGGAAGTACGGCCACGCCGGCCTGCCGGAGGACACCGTCGCGGTCAGCTACACGGGAACAGCCGGGCAAAGCTTCGGCGCGTTTCTCGCGCGCGGGGTGACGCTCGAACTGTTCGGCGACGCCAACGACTATCTCGGCAAGGGGCTTTCGGGCGGACGCATCGTGGTGCGCCAGCCGGCAAACGCGACCCGCGAGCCGGCCGAGAACATCATCGTCGGCAACACGGTGCTCTACGGCGCCATCGCCGGCGAGGCCTACATCGAGGGCGTGGCGGGCGAGCGCTTTGCGGTGCGCAATTCGGGCGCCGTGGCGGTGGCGGAAGGCACCGGCGACCACGGCTGCGAGTACATGACGGGCGGCGTGGTGGCCGTGCTGGGCCGCACGGGCCGCAACTTCGCCGCCGGCATGTCGGGCGGCATCGCCTATGTCTACGATCCCGACGGCGACTTCGAGCACCTGGTCAACAAGGACATGGTCGATCTCGAGAGGATCGCCCCCGCCACACCGGAGCAGGACGAGGCGAAGCCGCGGCAGAAGTCGGTCAGCGTGTTCGATTCCGGCATGGGTGACCCCCTGCGCTTCGACGCCGAGCGGCTGCTCGTGCTCGTCCAGCGCCATCTGCTGCACACCAGGAGCAAGCGGGCGCAATGGCTGCTCGACCACTGGGAGGATTCGCTCAAGCGCTTCGTCAAGATCATGCCGAAGGAATACCGCCGGGCTCTCGTCGAGCTCAGGGACGAAAAACGCGAGGCGGCAGAGTAGACGATGGGCAAGGTCACAGGTTTCCTCGAAATCGAGCGCAAGGACCACGGCTACCAGAAGCCGGCGGAGCGCATCACGCATTTCCACGAGTTCGCCAAGCCGCAAACGCACGAATCCACCGCCGCGCAAGCCTCGCGTTGCATGGATTGCGGCACGCCGTTCTGCCACCAGGGCTGCCCGGTCAACAACCTGATCCCGGACTGGAACAACTTGGTCTATCACGGCGACTGGCAGCGGGCGCTCGAGGTGCTGCATTCCACCAACAACTTCCCGGAATTCACCGGCCGCGTCTGCCCCGCGCCGTGCGAGGCGAGTTGCACGCTCAACGTCCAGGAGATTCCCGTCACCATCCGCACCATCGAATGCGAAACGGTCGAGCGCGGCTGGGAAGAAGGCTGGATCGAACCGCATGTGCCTGCGCACCGTTCGGGCAAGCGCGTGGCGGTGGTGGGTTCCGGGCCGGCAGGACTGGCGGCGGCGCAGCAACTGGCGCGCGCGGGCCATGCCGTCACCGTGTTCGAGAAGAACGACCGCGTCGGCGGGCTGCTGCGCTACGGCATTCCGGATTTCAAGCTGGAGAAGCACCGCATCGACCGCCGTCTCAAGCAGATGCAGGCCGAGGGCGTCGAGTTCCGCACCAATGTGGAGGTCGGCATCACCCTGCCGGTCTCCGCACTCTTGGAGAATTTCCATGCCGTGGTGATTGCGGGCGGGGCCGAGGCGCCGCGCGACCTGGAAGTGGAGGGGCGCGAGCTTTCCGGCGTGCATTTCGCCATGGATTTTCTTACCCAGCAGAACAAGCGCAACGCCGGTGACGACGAGGGCCGCGCCGCGCCATCGGGCACGATCAGCGCGAAAGGAAAGCACGTGGTCGTCATCGGCGGCGGCGACACGGGCTCGGACTGCGTCGGCACCGCCAACCGCCAGGGCGCGGCTTCCGTCACCCAGCTGGAAATTCTGGGGAAGCCCCCGGAAAAGGAGAACAAGGGCCTCGTCTGGCCGGATTGGCCGATCAAGCTGCGCGTCTCCACCTCGCAGGAAGAGGGCTGCAAGACCGAATGGGCCGCGATGACCAGGCGCATCTTAGGCGAAGCCGGCAAGGTCAAGGCGCTCGAATGCGTGCGCGTGGAATGGAAGGCGGGCAGGCCGGTGGAAGTGGAAGGCAGCGCCTTCACGGTCGAGGCCGGCCTGGTGCTCCTGGCGATGGGCTTCACCGGCCCGCGCCGCGCGGGGCTCTTGGAGCAGGCGGGCGTCGAGCTGAACCAGCGCGGCAACGTCAAGGCCAACGAGCAGGACTACAAGAGCTCGGTGCCGCGCATCTTCACCTGCGGCGACATGCGACGCGGCCAGTCGCTGGTGGTGTGGGCGATCCGCGAAGGCCGCCAGGCGGCGCGCGCGGTCGACGAGTTCCTGATGGGATCGAGCACCCTGCCGCGGTAGACAAGTCCGTGATATGTCCGGGTCGGAGTTGAAGGCCCGGATGCATGGCTGAGCCGCCAAGACCTCTTTGTTCCTACCCGAAACATCGGCCCGCGCCTGTCACGGCGCCGTTCCTGCCGATGTCGCGCGCGGAAATGGAGGTGCTCGGCTGGGATGCATGCGACGTCATCCTCGTCACGGGCGACGCCTATGTCGATCATCCCAGCTTTGGCGCGGCGCTGGTGGGCCGGGTGCTGGAGGCGCAGGGCTTCCGCGTCGGGATCATCGCCCAGCCCGATTGGCAGAGCGCAGCGCCGTTCCGCACGCTCGGGCGGCCCAACCTGTTCTTCGGCATCACCGCCGGCAACATGGATTCGATGGTCAACCGGTACACATCGGACCGGCGGTTGCGTCACAACGACTCCTACACCCCGAACGGCGAAGGTGGCCGGCGCCCCGATCGCGCCGTGATCGTCTATGCGCAGCGCTGCCGGGAGGCGTTCCGCGGCGTGCCCGTCGTCATCGGCGGCATCGAGGCATCGCTGCGGCGCATCGCGCATTACGACTATTGGTCGGACAAGGTGCGCCGCTCGATCCTGCTCGACGCCAAGGCCGAGCTCTTGCTCTACGGCAACGCCGAGCGGGCGCTGGTGGAAGTCGCACACCGCATCGCCGCGCGCGGCATCGACCAGGATTTTTCCGACGTCCGCGGCCTGACGTTCGCGCGGTCGGGCCTGCCGGAGGGCTGGTCCGAAGCCCGCGCCGACGATCTCGACAGTTGCGACGAGGGCAGGGCGCGAGGAGAGAACATCGTCGTCCGCCTGCCGTCCTTCGAACAGGTGGCGAGCAATCCGGAAGCCTACGCGCGGGCCAACCGCGCGCTGCACAAGGAAGCCAATCCCGGCAATGCGCGCCCGCTGGTGCAGCGTCACGGCACGCGCGAGGTCTGGCTCACCGCCCCGCCTATTCCTCTGTCGACGGAGGAAATGGACTGCGTCTACGATCTGCCTTACGCCCGCGCGCCCCATCCTTCTTATGGTGGCGCCCGGATTCCTGCCTGGGAGATGATCCGCCATTCGGTCACCATCATGCGCGGCTGTTTCGGCGGCTGTTCGTTCTGCTCCATCACCGAGCACGAAGGCCGCATCATCCAGTCGCGCTCGGAGGCTTCGGTGTTGCGCGAGATCGTGGCCGTGCGCGACAAGACGGAAGGATTCACCGGTGTCATCTCCGACATCGGCGGTCCGACGGCCAACATGTACCGCATGGCGTGCAAGGACAAGGGAACCGAGGCCGTGTGCCGCCGCCCGTCCTGCGTCTTTCCCGACATCTGCAAGAATCTCGACACCAGCCACGACGCGCTGATCGGCCTTTACCGCAAGGCGCGGGAGCTGCCCGGCATCAAGAAGGTCGTGGTGGCGTCGGGCGTGCGCTACGACCTGGCGATCAAGAGCCCCGAATACGTGCGCGAGCTGGTCACCCATCATGTCGGGGGCTATCTCAAGATCGCGCCGGAGCACACCGAGCCGGGCCCGCTGTCGAAAATGATGAAGCCCGGCATCGCCGCCTACGACCGCTTCAAAGAGATGTTCGACGCGGCCGCCAAGGCAGCGGGAAAAAAATACTATCTCATCCCCTATTTCATCGCGGCGCATCCCGGCACCAGCGAAGAGGACATGCTGAATCTGGCGCTATGGCTCAAGAAAAACGCCTTCAAGCCCGATCAGGTGCAGACCTATCTCGCCGCGCCGATGGCCCCTTCCACGGCGATGTACCACACGGGGATCAACCCCTGGAAACCTGTGCGCCGCGGCGTGTCGGAGAAGGTCGATGCCGTGAAGGGCCTGCGCCGGCGCCGCCTGCACAAGGCGTTCCTTCGCTATCACGATCCCGAGAACTGGCCGCTCCTGCGCGAGGCACTCAAGGCGATGGGCCGCGCCGATCTCATCGGATCGGGAAAGCACCACCTCGTGCCCGCCGGGCCGGGACATGATGCAAGGCGGCCAAGACCGGCAAAGTGACCTTCGCGAACGCGCAGCGTCCGTTGCTTTTCGCCTGAACCTGGACCCGCGTCATGGTTCCTCGGCTGCGACATTACATGGAATGCATCCGTTCGCCGGGAACCGCTTGCGGGCCTGGCGTTTATCCGCAGGTGGAAATTCCACCGGAAAATCGATGAAGGCAAGCCTGGACCGATATGCTCCCGTGGCGTTCGGCGGAATCATGATGTTGGGGGGAACCAGCATTTCCAGGGCCGAATCTTCCGCGCTGGCTCGGCAGTTGGGCGCGGTCCAGACGCACCGCGCCAACACCCGGCTGATCTCCGAGGGCGAGCCGCTGGACCGGCCGCGGCTGATCCGTTCGGGGTGGGCCTGCCGGATGCGATTCGTGCGCGACGGGCGGCGTCAGATTCTAAGCTACCATCTGCCCGGCGACATCATCGGCTTCTCGATCGAAACGGAGGCCGTCGCCTTGGCCGATTGCGCGGCGTTGACCAGGCTGGTGACCATGGAGCTTCCCGGTTTGCGTACGCTCGTGGTCGACCGCGCCGCCGAGTTCCCTGAGCTTGCGGCGGCCTGCCGGAAGATAAGGATCAGCGAGGAACACTATCTTCTTTGCCAGATCATGCGCATCGGGCGCCAGCAGGCGTATGAGCGTATTGCGCATCTTCTCATGGAATTCCACGCGCGGCTGCAGCGCACGGGCCTGGCGGACGGCAACTCGTTCCAGCTTCCGCTCACACAAGAAGCCCTGGCCGACGGATTGGGGCTCAGCGCCGTCCACGTGAACCGCACGTTCAAGCTTCTGAAGGCAAAGAACTACGTTCGGATCGAGCGCGCCAGCGTGACCCTGCTGGAGCCCGAGGCCCTGGCCGAAATCGCGGGCTATCACGACTGGAAGGAAGCGTCGGTCGCACGCCACTCCGCCGCAAACCGCCCGGCGCGGAACGCGCCGCCCACGACCAACGCGCTGTCGGCGTGAAACGATCATCGTTGCGCTCTGCCCGATAATTGTGTCATGGCGCCGCTTCCGCCGCGGAGCGTGACAAGACAAAGCTGACGCGATCGTCACGGGTGCAAATCGTCAAGTCGCTCACCATTTGTATCTCGATAAAACTGTCTAAAGTGCGAGGGCGCGCTTGAGAGGGGCGCAGGCCGTTGTCCTTGCGTGAGGAACTCGGGATGTCGATTGCCTCGCCCTCGCGGAATGCTGCGCGGGAAAGTCTGCGACAGCGCTATGAAGCGGTCAGGGCCTTGACGGAGGCTCTGGCAAGGCCGCTTTCGGCCGAGGACCAGTGCGTCCAGTCGATGCCGGACGCCAGCCCGGCCAAATGGCACCTGGCGCATACGACATGGTTCTTCGAACGCATGGTCCTGGCCGGGCGATGGGGCTACCGGCCGTTCGATCCGCGCTACGATGCGCTGTTCAACTCCTACTATTTCGGGCTGGGCACACCCATGACGCGTGCCGAACGCGGGCTCGTCACGCGGCCGTGCGTGCAGGAGGTGATCGACTACCGCCATCATGTGGACTCGGCTGTTCTAGAGTTGATCGACGAGCCGGAGCAGGTCGCAACCATCGAATTGGGCCTCAACCACGAACAACAGCATCAGGAGCTTCTGCTGACCGACATCAAGCACGCTTTTTGGAAGAACCCGCTGCGGCCTGCCTACAATGCGGCGCCGCCGGTCGGCAACGCCCCCGCACCGCCGCTTTCCTGGCATGAGTTCAGCGGCGGCGAGGAGAGGATCGGCCACGATGGCGGCGGTTTCGCGTTCGACAACGAACGGCCGCGGCATACAAGGATCGTCGGGCCGTTCCGTCTCGCCTCGCGCCTTGTCACCTGTGCCGAGTTTCAGGCCTTCATCGCGGATGGCGGTTATGAGCGGCCCGAGCTCTGGTTGTCCGACGGCTGGGCGCTCCAGCAAGCGGAAGGCTGGCGCGCGCCGCTCTATTGGCTGCACGACGGGAGCGTTTTCACTCTGCACGGCTTGGCGGCGCTTGATCCCGCTGCACCTGTCGTGCACGTCAGTTTCTACGAGGCGGCAGCCTACGCGGCCTGGGCGAGAAAGCGTCTGCCGACGGAATTCGAATGGGAGGTCGCCTCGCGGCAAACCACGTGCGAAGGCCGCCTGCTCGATACCGCCGCGCTGCTGCCGCGCTCCGCGCCGGCGGGCGGCCTCGGCCAGATGTTCGGCGATGCCTGGGAGTGGACGCGTTCGTCCTACGATCCCTATCCCGGTTTCAAACCGTTCGACGGCGCCGCCGTGGAATACAACGGCAAGTTCATGGTCGGCCAACTCGTCCTGCGCGGCGGCTCGTGCGTCACCCCGCGCGGACACATCCGCGCCACCTACCGTAACTTCTTCCCGCCCGCCGCGCGCTGGCAGTTCAGCGGCATCCGACTGGCGGAGGATGCATGAGCCATCCCGAGCCGCGCGCCGAGCGCGCCTGGCCTGCGCGGGCCGGCGGTTTTGCCGCCGACCTGCTGGCGGGGCTGAGCAGCGTCCCGAAGGCCATTCCGAGCAAGTATTTCTACGACGAACGCGGCTCGGCGCTGTTCGAACGCATCTGCACGCTGCCCGAGTATTATCCCACCCGCACCGAGCTGGCGCTGCTCGGCCGGCACGCGGGTGAAATTGCGCAACTGGCGGGTGGGAGCGCCACGTTGATCGAATTCGGTGCCGGCGCGCTCAGGAAGGTGGAATTGCTGCTCGACGCGCTGGAAGCGCCGCGCGCCTACGTGCCCATCGACATCTCGGTCGATTTCCTGCACGCCATGGCGGGCGAGCTGCGCCGCCGCCGGCCCTCGCTGGAAGTGCATCCGGTCACAGCCGATTTCACCAATGCGATCGCCCTGCCGGTCATCGGTGAACGCCGCGTCGGCTTCTTCCCGGGATCGACGATCGGCAATCTCGACCCGGACGAGGCGGTTGCGTTCTTGCGGCGCGCCGCGGCGCTTTTGGCCTCGGGCGGCTTGCTGGTGGGCGTCGATCTCGTCAAGGACCCGCAGATCCTGCATGCGGCCTATAACGACGCGGACGGCGTGACGGAGGCGTTCAACAAGAATGTGCTGGAACGCGCCAACCGGGAACTGGGCGCGGATTTCGACGCCGACGCCTTCGCCCACTACGCCTTCTACGAGCCCCGGCGCCAGCGCATCGAAATGCACTTGGTGAGCCGCCTGCGCCAGACGGTCCGCGTCCTGGGCCGCCGTTTCGACTTCGCGCAAGGCGAAGCCGTGCACACGGAGAATTCCCACAAATACACGGTGGAGGGTTTTTCGAGGATCGCGGCGTGCGGCGGCTTCTGCCCGGTGCGCCAATGGGTCGATGCCGACGGGCTGTTCAGTCTGCACTGGATCGTCGCGGCCTGAACACGCCGCTGCTGGAGCCGGCGATCCCTGTGGTCAAGCGCTTGTGTCGCGGGAAGGGACGAGCGGGCCTTCGAACGGTCTTGGGAAGGGGGCTGGGCGGCCGTGCCGAACTCCCGCTCGCGTGCATACAACGCTTCGACTCGCGCTCGGTTCCGCCACGACGTCATGCCCTAGACCGGCGGCGCTCGACCGCGCAACGCGCCGGTGAAGAGGCTGATCACCAGTAGCACGACAAAGGCGATCAGGAGCAGCTTGGCGATTTCCGCCGCCAAGCCTGCCATGGCAAAAAAACCGAGAAAGGCGGCAATCAAGGCCAGAATGAAGAACGTGAGTGCCCATGCGAGCATGGCGTTTCCTCTCTTTGCTATCACTTGGAAAACCGGCCGGCGGACGTGTTTGTTCCGCCCGGCGCTGTGCCCAAGTTGGGACCGGAGGATTTTCCCACGCTCGCAACCGGGTGGGCGCGTCGGTCTAGGCGTGGCGCGAGCGGGAGACGTCGAAGGCGTACACGTTGGGCGCCGATTGCGGCAGCGCTTCGTCCTGCGGCGCGGACCGGTCCAGCGGCACACGCAAGCACGTGCGGCAGCCGCCGTTTTCGAGGCGCTCGATCCAACAGCGCCCCCTGAGCTGCTCGGCGAAGCTTTGCATGATGCGTTCCGGGTTGGGTACGCCGATCGGCAGCGCGCCCGGAATGCCGTCTTCGACCGTCAGAAGATAGCCGTTCTCATCGCCGGAGAATGAAATCGAAGCCACGCGCCGGCGCGCGTCGGGCCTGACAATGAAGATGTCGACGGCAAGTGCCTCGATGGCGAACAGCACGATCGGCGTGGCGACGTCGGGGGCGAGCTGGCGGTGCTCGACGTCCAGATTCAACTCGAGCTGCTGGTTGTGGTCGAGCGCGAGCGAGCGGATCTGCTCGCCGAACTGGTCGAACAGCACGTGCATGTCGATTGTCGGATCGGTCTCGTTGCTTTCAATCAGGCGCTGAATGAGCGTCAGCGCATCCACCCTGGCGATGATCTGGCGAAACGCGCTCTTCGCCATCGGGCTGGTGACGTTCAGGGCGAAGATGTTGATCAGGCTGGAGACGATCTGGAGGTTGTTCTTGATGCGATGGTGGATCTCGCGCGTCATCGCCGATTGCCTGTTCAAGGCTTCGCTCAGCGTGCGGTCGCGATCCTGGATGGCGCCGGCCATGCGCTTCATCTCGCTGCCGAGCAGCCGGAACTCGTCCGGCGCCGTCTGCAGGTCGTCCAACGACAGGGCGAAGTGGTTGCGCCCATAGGCCGCCGCGACGCGCTTGAGATACATCGTCCAGCGCACGACGAGCCATTCGGCGCCGAGCCAGATCGCGGCGCCCGTCGCGACGACGATCATCAGCGTCAGCAGCACATCGGCCAGCAGATAGCTGCGAAAGGTCGCGAACAGGCGCGGTTCCGGAATGCCGAAGGCCACGAACTTGTCGGAAGGTCCGATCGGCTCCGCCACCCAGCGCCATCTGTCTCCATCCGGCGAGCGCGCCGCGAACACGCGCTGCCTTCCGAGCCTGGCGAGCCTGAGGATCGCTGCGGCGGTCGCCATCGGCACGGGCCGGTTGGAGGCGAGTACGCGTCCGTCGGAGCCCAGCATGACCGACAGCGTGCCCTGCGGCAGCTTGCTGATCTGGGGGGCGGTTTCCAGACCGCGAAGGTCGACCGAGGCGCTGAAAGCGCCCTTGAGTGAACCGTTGGCGCCGCGGATCGGAAAGACGAGCGGCAATAGGGGCCGTTTCAGAACGGGGCTGAAGAACTGGTTGCCTATGACCACAGCCTTGGCCGCGCGCGCGGCTGGCCACCAGCTCAACTTGCTGCGGCCGGGCCCGGGAGGCGGCACCGCGCCCATGCAGACGATCCTGCCCTCGGCATCGACGCGAGTGAGGTTGACGATCGGCGCCGCTCCGGCGAGCGCGGACGAAAGCGTGTTCCAGCAGGCCTGCGGTGTCGCCGACAGCTCCGGCTTATTCGACAGCGAGCGAAGAAGCTGTTCGGCGCGCGTGAAGATGCCCTGCTCGTTATTGGCGGCGTACAGCGCCGTCTGCACCAGGATGCGATCGGTTTCCCGCTGATAGGCGTTGAAGTTGAGGATCGCCTGGATGATGCTTGCTATCGAAAGCGGCGCCAGCGCCACGCCGACGATCAGCATCAATCGCGGACGGATGGATCCAAGCGCCGGCAAGCGACCGCCCCAGCTTCAGCCGGTCAGTTTGCCGGTACCCGTTTCACTGACTTTGCGGAACAGCACCTCGGCCATTTCGTCGGTGTGTTCCTTCCTGTCGGGGAGCTTCCCGGCGGAGCCTTCCACCAGCACCTGGAGCTGCCTGCGGGCGCGCGAGACGCGGCTCTTGATCGTGCCGACGGCGCAGCCGCAGATATGGGCCGCTTCCTCATAGCTGAATTCGCTCGCGGTAAGGATCAGCGCCTCCTTCTGTTCCGACGGAAGCTGGCTGAACGCGCGCATCAGGTCGGTGAGGTCGAGCCTGGCGTGCTGTTCGGCTTCGGCGCTTTCGCTGGCGTGCAAATAGGCCGCGTTGTAGTCGGCTGCGGTCTTGGCGCGGCGGTGGTTCGAATAGAACTCGTTGCGCAGGATGACGAACAGCCATGCCTTCAGGTTGGTGCCGAGCTGGAATTTGTCGCGGGCCTGCCACGCCTTGGTCAGTGTTTCCTGCGCCAGATCGTCGGCGAGATCGCGCTGCCCGCAGAGAGATCGAGCGAATGCGCGCAGGACCGGGATCATCTCGATCAGCCCGTCCCGGAAGGAGGTCTGGTCGGCCGGTACCGATGTTTGCGGACGTTCCAGGGGATGACTCATGGCGTTTACCCTCCCTCATCCATCTTGCGAAGAAGGTCCATGAATTCGTTGGGCACCGGCTCCGCTGCGACCGCATCGAAGAACCGGCGAAGGCCGCGCGTGATCGCCTTCTGGTGTGCCTTGTACTTGCGCAGGCTTTCCTTCGCGTCGGCGTCGTCCATGGCACCGGCCGGCGGCGGGGCGGGTTGCGGGCTGTCCAATGCCGCGGGTCTGCGTTGCTTGTCGTCCATGAATGCCCTCTGATCGAGAATTTGTCCGCATGTGGACTTACGCAGGGGCCGACCGAGGCCCACCGGCAAGTCCGGTATTTTTCACTGGTTCTGCAACAGAACAACCAGAACGCTTTTTTGTTCCTGGTCCGGAACAGAGTTTTTTGCCAGGAGTTTTGGGTTGAAGTGGGTGCCTATCTGCGGGAAGGGTCAAGAATGAGCATGACGGAAACGCTTGGACCCCACCTGCCGTACCTGCGCCGTTACGCAAGGGCACTGACGGGTACGCAGGCGACTGGCGACGCTTACGTAAGGGTTCTGCTGGAATCCTTGCTTGAAGGCGACATGCGTTTGAGCCGGGATTTGCCGCCGCGGCTGGCGCTTTACCGCCTGTTTCACGAGCTGTGGTCCTCGAATGTCCATCCCAGTGCCGTGGAATGCGATGGTGTGCGAACGACCGTCGAGCAAAAGCTGCAGGCGCTCGAGCCGGACAACCGCGAAGCTCTGCTGCTCACCGCGATCGAAGACTTCACCGTTCCGGAAGCGTCCCTCATACTGGATTGCTCGGACGAGGAGGTGCGCGATGCCATCGCCGCGGCGCTCAGCTCGATCGACCGCAATCTCGAATCGCGCGTGCTGATCATCGAGGATGAGGCGATCATCGCACTCGATCTGGAGAATCTTGTGAACGAACTCGGTCATCGGGTGGTGGGGATCGCGGCGACGCGGGACGATGCGGTGCGGATGGCCCGCCAGCGCCATCCCGAGCTGATACTGGCCGACATCAAGCTGGCCGACGGAAGCTCCGGCGTCGATGCGGCGATGGCGATCGTCAAGGAAATGGACGTGCCGGTCGTCTTCATCACCGCCTATCCCGAGTTCCTGCTCACGGGCCGGCGGCCGGAGCCCACCTATCTCGTCACCAAGCCGTTCTCGCGTGATACCGTGCGCGCCACGATTGGTCAGGCCTTGTTCTTCCACCGGCCGCGCTTGGCAGCCTGACGAATGGCTCAGTGCGGACAGTCCGGATAGAGCTTGAGCAGCGCGGCCGTCACCCCGTTGGTCCAGCCGAAGCCGTCCTGCAGCGGATACTCGCCGCCGCCGCCGGCCCGGCGGGAGACGACGTCGTACTTTTCCAGCAGCTTGCCCGTTGCGCGATAGACGCGCGACACGGTGCCGAGCCACCGGCATGCGATGTCGCGCGCCGGCGCCGATTGTCCGTAGTTGCGCAATCCCTCGACCGCGATCCACTGCAGCGGCGCCCAGCCGTTTGGCGCGTCCCACTGCTGGCCGGTAGTGCGCGTCGTCGTCACCAGTCCGCCGGGCTTGACCAGTTCGGCCGTGGCCATGGCCGCCGTCGCGCGCGCTTCGGTCTCGTTCGCCAGCGAGAAGAAGAGCGGATAGAGCGCGGCCGCGCTGACATTGTCCAGGTGTCTGCCGTCGGTCCAGCGATAGTCGTCAAACCATTTTCCGTTCCAGAGATACTTGCGCATCGCGGCCTGCCGTTGAACGGCACGCTCCGCGTATTGGCCGGCACAGCGGCGGTCATGCGCGAAACGGCAACCGTCGCTGATGGCCCGCTCCAATCCGAACAGGATGCTGTTCAGGTCAGCGGGCACGATCTCGACGGTATCGACGGATTGCAGGCTGCGGCGGTCCGCGAGCCAGCGCGAGCTGAAGTCCCAGCCGCTTTCGGCCGTCGCGCGGATGTTGCGGTAAACCTCTTGGGCGTTCCGCGGGCTGTCGCGCGCAACGGCGACGTCGACGCCGAAAGACTCGTCGCGCGGCGCGTCGCGCTCGTCCCAATAGCGGTTGAGAACCGCGCCGTCGGGCATCCTCACCACGTTCTCAATCGGATGCGCGGGTGCAGCCCGTTCCGAGCCCCGCATCCAATAGGCGTATTCCAGCTTCAGTTCGGGCAGGAAGCGGGCATAGGCCTGAGCGCCCGGGGCGGTCAGCCCCACCATCTTGAAGAAGAACGGCGGCTGCGAGCGGCTGAGGTAATATGTGCGGTTGCCATTCGGGATGTGGCCATAGGCATGCAGTTCGAACACGAAATCGTCGATGATGTCGTCGCGCAGGCTGCGCTCGGCATCACCGAAGCCGAGCATCGTGAAGTAGGAATCCCAGTAATAGAGTTCGCGGAACCGTCCGCCGGGCACGACATAGGGTCGGGGCAGGGGCAACGCCGAGCCGTAGGGCGGTGGATTGCGGGTGGTGCGAATCAGGTGGGGCCAGAGCGCCGCGATGTGCCGGGCGAGTGGCAGGCCCGGCGGCGGCGCGGGCGCGCTCGCGCTCTCCCGCTCGAATTCGAAGTGGGCGAGCACGAAGCGACGCAGCGCATCGGGTGTCGACGGCCGCTGCCGGCGCCAGTCGGCGAGCACGACGGCGGGGCTTTGACGCGGCGATGCGTCTGCGACTTGCTTAAGGTCCGTGAAGGCTCCGGAAAGCGCCACGTCCCGGTAGAGCCCGTCAAAAAGAACGGATGGTGGCGGAGGGGCGTGCCGCGGTGCCGCCGGGGAAGCGCAAATGAGCGCGAAGATTGCGAGCGCGTTCATCAAAACTCTGGGCGGGCGTTTCGCGCTATTCACGTACAGTCTCTTCACAGCGGGCGGAATTTCCGCCTAATTGAGCAGATGTGTTTGGCTTTTTCAAAGCTGGCAAGGCGGATTGCGGTCGTCGCGCTGTTCGCCGCGGCGGCCGTCGCGGCCGATCCCCAGCCCTACGACATCTCCATCTCCGCGACCGGCGATGGGCAGATCGACGGCGCGGTGCATGATGCATCCCTGCTCGCCGCGCTGCGATCGAAGACGCCGGCTCCGGCATTTGCCCTTCTCGAACGCGCCCGGGGCGATGTCGGCCGCATCGAAACGGTGCTGCAGGGTTTCGGTTACTACAAGGGTCGGGTCACTATCACCATTGACGGCCGCGAGCTGGCGGACAAGGCCCTTCCCGGCGTGCTCGAAGCGATCCCGCAGGGCCAAACCGTCGCGGTGAAGGTGGCCGTCGTGCTCGGCCCACGCTACACGCTGCGCAAGATCGAAATTGACGGCGAGGTTCCGCCGGATGCGCGCCGGGCATTGCAGTTGCAGTCCGGCGAGCCGGCCGTTGCCTCGCACGTGCTGGCAGCGCAGGCGCGCCTGCTTTCGGCCTTGCAGGAGGACGGCTACGCCTTTGCCGAGGTCGATGCGCCGGTGGCCTTCGCCGACGATGCCGCGGATACGCTCGACGTCAGCTTCAAGGCGACGACCGGCGCAAAGGCGGTGATCGGCCCGATCAGCTTCAAAGGGCTCAAGGACGTCAACGAGAGCTTCGTGCGTCAATCGCTGAGTATTCGCCCCGGCCAGCTCTATCAGCCCAGCGCCATCGAAGCCGCCAGGGCGAAGCTCGTAAACCTCGGCGTGTTTTCGGGCGTGACCGTGCACGCCCAGCGCGACGCGGCCAAGGACGGCGCCGTGCCGCTCGTATTCGATGTCGAGGAGCGTCCGCACCATTCCGTGGCGCTGTCGGCGGCCTATTCGACCGACCTGGGCGTGAGCCTGTCGGCGGCATGGTCGGACCGCAATCTGCTGGGCAACGCCGAGCAATTGAACCTCTCTGCCTCGGCGATCGGGCTGGGCGGCACGGCGACTGCCGGCCTCGGCTATAACCTCACCGCGCAGTTCATCAAGCCGCGCTTGGCGGGTCTGGATCAGGAATTCGAATCCGATCTCGGCGCCGTCAAGCAGCATCTCGACGCCTACAGCCAGACCGCGGAGAGTTTCACGGTTCTGATGCGCCGCAAATTCTCGTCGCTGTGGACCGGATCGGGAGGAACTGCCGTGACGCATGATTTCGTCGCACAGGAGGGGGTGGACCGCACCTACGAGCTGGTGTCGTTCCCGGTCACCGCCATCTACGACAGTACGGGGCTTACCAACCCGTTGGCCGATCCGGTCAGGGGCGCGCGGGCCACGATCGCATTGACCCCGGCGGTGGCGTTCGGCCACAAAGCCCCCGTGTTCGCGATCCTGCAGGCGACCGGATCGCTCTATTTCGACCTCTCCGGTGACGGCCGCTCCGTGCTCGCCACGCGGGCTTTGATCGCTTCGATCCAAGGGGGAAGGACCTTCGATCTGCCGCCCGACCAGCGCATCTATGCGGGCGGCAGCGGCACCGTGCGCGGCTTCCGCTACCAGTCGATCGGGCCGCATTTTGCCGATGGCAGCCCGACCGGCTCGTCTTCGATCGACACGGTGTCGGTCGAGTTGCGCCAGCGACTGTGGAGCCATTACGGCTTTGCGGCGTTCGTGGATGCAGGTCAGGCGAGCACGGACAGCGTACCGTTCAACGGTCCTCTGGCCGTGGGCGCAGGCGTGGGTGCGCGCTATTACACTTCGATCGGCGCCATCCGGCTCGACGTTGCCGTACCGGTCACCAAGGTGGTCAAAGGCGATGCGTTCGAGGTCTATGTCGGGATCGGACAGGCATTTTGATGACCCAGCGGTGGCAGGCATGGGGGCGGTGGGCGGCGGTGATCTTCGCCGCGGCGCTCGCGGTGGCTGTCGCCTTCGTCTCCTTTTGTCTCTTCACGCCGCCCGGCCACGCCGTTGTGTCCCGGCTGATCACGCCGCTCACGGGCGGAAGCGTTACCGTGTCTGGGCTTTCGGGTAGCCTGCCGAACCACTTTGAGGCACGCGAAATCGAGTTGCGCGACACGCAGGGCCCATGGCTGCGGGCCGAAGGCGTGCATCTGGACTGGCATGCCCTGGCGCTGATCGACGATCATTTCGATGTCGAGGCCGTTCAGGCCGATCGCGTCGTCGTGCTGCGACGGGAAGTGCGCAAGCCTTCCACCGGCACGTCGACGACGCGGGTCGACGTGAACAGCCTGAGGATCGGCCGCATCGAGCTTGCCCCGGCCGTGCTCGGTCACGGTGCCGTGCTCATGGCCTCGGGCTCGCTGCACTACGCCTCGCGCGACGACATGGCCGCCGATCTTGCGATCCGCAGGCTCGACGCCGAAGGGCGATACGACGTTCATGCGGGAATCGCCAACGGCGTTGTGCGCGGCACGATCGCCGCCCGCGAGGGCGGCGCGGGTCTGGCCGGCGGCCTGATCGGCATGCCCGACCTCGGGCCGGTCGTGTTGGACGCCCACGCCGACGCGCGGGGAACGCAAAGCGCAATCGCCTTCAAGCTGTCGGCGGGCCGGTTGGAGGTGTCGGGCGCGGGCAGGATCGATATCAAGGTCCGCCGCGCAAACGTCGATTTTTCCGCCTCGTCCGGGGCGATGCATCCCAATGCGTGGCTTTCCTGGTCTTCGCTCAGTGCCACGGGACACATCCGTGGCGCGCTCGACGGACCTGACATCGACGCGGCGCTCGATCTTGGTGATCTGGGGGTGAAGGGCGCGCGCGCGGCCCGCGTTCAGGGGCGGCTGACCGGCATCGGCGGCATCGCTGACCTCAAGGTCACGGCTGTGGACTTGCGAATTCCGGGCTCGAAGCCTGCGCTCCTGGCCTCAGCGCCGGTGGTTCTCACGGCACATGTGGACATGCTTGCGCAGCGCCGCCCGGTCCGCTTCGCCATCGATCACCCGCTCGTCAAGCTCGCGGGCGAGCTTGCCACGCGCGGCCACATCGCGGGAAACGCCACCCTGGAAGCACCGTCGCTGGGCGCGATCATGGGCGCTTCGCTCGATGGCGCCGCGCACCTGTCGATCAAGTTGGCCCAAGGCGATGCCGGTACGAGCCTGTGGCTGAACGGCCGGATTGCGGCGCGCGGTCATGGCGCGCTGGCGCGGCTCATCGGCGCGAAGGCCGAGCTGGCTACCCGCGGCACCTTGCGGGATGCCCGAAACGCCGTCGTGAGCGCCTCGTTCATGGGCGCGGCGGTGCGCGCCAAGCTCGGCGGGCAAATTGTCGACGGCACTGAGGACTTCGAGGGCGAACTCGCGCTCTCCGATCTGGCGCCCGCGATGGCCAATCTGATCGGGTCGCTGTCGCTGCACTGGCGGCTCGAAGGTCCGATGGAGAACGGCGCGCTCAACATGACCGGTGCGGCGCTCGTCGCCACCAAGGGCATGGCAAAACAGCAGGTGGCAATCGTCGTGCGTGCGTCCGGCCTGCCCAAACTCAAGACCGCCAATGTGCGGCTTGCGGGCAGCTTCGACAGCTCGCCCCTGAAGGTGAGCGCCGACATCGCTCCGAGCGGGACGAACGCCGTGAAGATATCGCTTGTCGATTCCTCCTGGCGCAGCGCCGGCGCGACCGGCTCGGTGGCGCTGGAGGGCGCGCAGCCGAGCGGCTCGATCGTGTTTCGGATCGCCCGGCTGGGGGACCTGTCGCCGCTGATCGGAATTTCGCTTGCGGGCAGTCTCGATGCCAGGGCCGATTTCAAGGCATCCGCGGCCGCCATCCACGCCAGCGCCCGGAACGTGTCCCTGGGCACGACGCAGATTTCCCGTCTCGACGTGAACGGCAATGTGGGCGATCCGCTCGGCAAGCCCGTTCTAGACCTGGCGGTGTCCGCGGCCCAGTTCGCCGCCTCCGGCGTTTCGGGTTCGGCCAACGCGCGCATCGACGGCCCATTGCAGAACCTGACGGTCAAGCTCAGCGCCGGGCTCTCCACCGGTGCCGGCCGGAATTTCACCGTGGCGGCCGACCTCGCGGTCGATGCGGTCGAAAGGCACGCCGTTATCGGCCGCTTTGATGGCGTCTGGCGCGATCAGACCGTGACGCTGGCTTCTCCCGCATCGCTCGACTTCCGCGGCGGCGAGTTCGCGTTCTCGGCGATCCTGGTCGATGGCAAGGCCGCACGGCTTTCGCTCGGCGGAACGATCCCGGTGGGCTCCGGGCAGCCGATGAACGTCAAAGCGAGCGGCACCGCCGATCTCGGGGTGCTGATGTCGGGGCTTGCGGCGGTCGGCCAGAGCGTGCGGGGCAAGGTGGCGATGAACGCGATTGTGAAGGGCACGATGGCAAAGCCGCAGGTTGAGGGCTCCGCGACTGTCACCGGCGGGCAATTCGGCGATTTCGAAACCGGAGTCAATCTGACCAACATCGCGGCCACGGCCGAAGCGCAGGGCGGTACGATCCGTCTCACCCAATTTACCGCCAAGGCCGGTTCGGGAACGATCACCGGCACAGGCACCGTCGACCTGTCGGCGCCGGGCACGCCGGTCGACATCGGCTTCAAGGCGGTCGATGCGCGCCCGGTCACCAGCGACCTCATTACCGCGACGATGAACGGCGATCTGAAGCTCGAGGGCACGCTGAGCGAACGCCTCATGCTGACAGGCAAGCTCGACATCCGCCACGCATCGATCAACCTGGCGGAGAAGCTGCCCAGCAACGTGGCCAAGCTCGACGTGCGCCGCTCCGACCAGCCTTCGTCTCCCCCGTCACCGGCGCCGCTGGCGCGCGTCGGCCTGGATCTGGCGGTGAGTTCGCCCGGTCAGGTGTTCGTGCGCGGCCGCGGACTGGACGCGGAGTTCGAGGGCAATCTCAAGGTCAGCGGCACCTCCGACCGCCCACAGGTGATCGGCGCGCTGAACATGCGCCGCGGCACATTCAGCCTGGCCGGCGCCAACCTCACTTTCCAGTCCGGCAAGATCGGTTTCGTCGGCGGCACGGTCGGCCACGAGCTCGACCCGACGCTCGATTTCGTGGCGCAATCGCAGACCGGCGGCGTCACCGCCACGCTCAAGGTGACCGGTACGGCGCGGCAGCCGAAGATCGAGCTGACCAGTTCGCCGCAGATGCCCCAGGACGAAATCCTGGCCCAGCTCCTGTTCCAGCAGAGCGCCAAATCGCTCTCGGCCATGCAGCTTGCCAGCGTGGCGCAGGCGGCGGCGAGCCTCGGCGGGGGCGGCGTCGGCTTCGATCCGGTCGGCACGATCCGCAAAAGCCTTGGCCTCGACCGTCTTGCGCTGGGCAGCACACAGCCGACCAACGGCTCGAAGGGCTCGACCACGGTGGAGGCGGGCAAATACATCCTGCGCAACGTCTACGTTGCCGCACGCCAGGACATCTCGGGCGGCACGCGGGCGCAGGTCCAAGTCGACTTGACCAAGCACCTGAAGGCGCAGGCCGCGGTGACGACCGGACCGCGGGCCGCCGCCTCCACCCCGCTTCAGGACAACGGCGACAGCATTGGCTTATCGTATGAGTTCGAGTATTGACGGGTCGCTTTGCGTGCCGTGCAGGAGATGACCCGGAAACCAGCCGTTCTGTTCGTGTGCCTCGGCAACATCTGTCGTTCGCCGTTGGCGGAGGCGGCGTTCCACGCCGAAGCCGAGCGGCTCGGTCTCGATGTCGACGTCGACTCGGCAGGCATCGGCGGCTGGCACGAAGGCGAGTCGCCCGATGCGCGCGCGCAGGCCGTGGCCCGCCGCCACGGTGTCGACATCTCCCATTATCAGGCGCGGCAGGTTCGGCGCGACGATTTCCGGCGCTTCACCCACATCGTCGCGCTTGACCGGGAGAACCTGTCGGCGTTGAAACGGCTGAGGCCCGCCGACGGCACCGCAGAGCTGAGCCTGCTGCTGGACCACGTTGAAGGACGCGCGGGTCAGGCGGTGTCCGATCCGTGGTATGGTCCCGCTGCGGCATTCGAGAAGACGTGGGTGGACGTCACCGCGGGCGCGGAGGCGCTCGCCCGCAAGCTTGCGGCACTCGCATGAGCGCGCTGGCCGAGCAGGGCGCGGCGCTCATCGGCGGAACCCTTCGCCGCAGCGAAGCCATGGGCGGCGGCTCGCTGTCCAGCCTGGTGCGCATCGTGCTGGAGGATGGCCGCCAGGCGATCGTGAAGACCGCGCCGTCGGCCAAGGCCGAAGCGGGGATGCTGCGCGCCATCCGCGCGGCGGGCGCGCCCGCGCCGCAAGTCTTGGCGGCAGACGGCGAGGTGCTCGTTCTCGAAGTGCTGCCGAACGACGGATCGCTCGCCAATGCCTGGCCCGATCTCGGGGCCGCGCTGATGCGTCTGCACGCTGCGAAGGGGTCTCGCTACGGCTGGGAGGCGGACTATGCCTTCGGTCCCGTCACCATCGTCAACCGCTGGAACGACGACTGGCCGCGTTTCTGGGCGGAAAATCGCCTCCTGGTGAACGCTCCTTATGTCGGCTCCGCCCTGGCACGACGGCTGGAGCGGCTGTGCAAGGACCTCGGCGAGCGGTTGCCGCGGCAACCGGTGCCTTCGCTGCTGCACGGCGATTTGTGGGGCGGCAACGTGCTCGTTTCGGGGCGCGCCGTCTCGGGGCTGATCGATCCGGCTTGCTACTACGGCCACGGCGAGGTCGATATCGCCATGCTGATGATGTTCGACCATCCGCCGGCGGCGTTTTATTCAGCCTACGGACCGCTGCCGCCCGCCCGCGACGAGCGCCTGACGATCTACCGGCTGTGGCCCGCGCTCGTGCACCTGCGCCTGTTCGGCAGCGGCTATCGCCCGCTGGTCGATCGGCTGCTTTCGGAGCTTGGCGTGTGAGCTGACGCGTTCAGTTCGTCGGCATGAACAGAAGGGCCGGATGCTGCAGCAGCGTCTTGAGGCGCTGAACGAAGCGCGCCGCATCGGCGCCGTCCACCACGCGATGATCGAAGCACGAGGACAGGTTCATCATCTTGCGCACGGCGATCTGGCCGTCCAGCACCACGGGGCGTTCGAGGATGGCATTCGGCCCGATGATCGCCACCTCGGGGTGGTTGATGATCGGCGTCGTGACAACACCACCCAGCGCTCCCAGGCTGGTGATGGTGATCGTGGAGCCGGAAAGTTCCTCCTTAGCGGCCTTGTTGTCGCGGGCCAACCCCACCACGCGCGCCATTTCCGCCGCTGCGGCCCACACGTCCAGAGCCTCCGCATTGCGCACGACCGGCACCATCAATCCCGTCTCGGTTTCGGTCGCGATGCCGAAATGCATGGCCTTGAAACGGCGCACCACGCCCGCCTCGTCGTCGAAATGCGCATTGATGTGGGGAAAATCCGGCAGAGTGCGGACCAGCGCCAGCATCAGGAACGGCAGCACGGTGAGCTTCGGCTGTCCGGCCTTGCGGGTTTCGTTTAGATGGGCGCGCAAGCGCTCCAGTTCGGTCATGTCGATTTCTTCGACATAGGCGAAATGCGGGATGCGCCGCTTGGATTCGGCCATCTTCGCCGCGATGCGGCGGCGCAGGCCAATCAGCTTGAGGTCCTCGAACGCCGCAGCCGGTTCGCGCGCGGCGGTTGCAGGCTCCGGGTTTTTTGCCGAGCGGGCGAGGAAATCGTCAAGATCGCCGTGCGTGATGCGCCCGCCCGGCCCCGTCCCGCGCACGAGGTGCAGATCGATACGGAGATCAGCGGCGCGCAGGCGCACGGCAGGCGCCGCCAGCGGCTTGTCGGGCGCCGTTTCCGCCAATTCGTTCTTTGCTGTCGCGGCGGCGGCGGGCACGACGGATTTCTCCGCCGGTGCGGCCGTCTCAAGCTCGAACTCCACCAGCGGCGCGCCGACCGTGGCCATGTCGCCCGGATTGCCCTTGAGCGCCAAGATGGTCCCGGCCACCGGCGAGGTCATCTCTACCGTCGCCTTGTCGGTCATGACGTCGACCAGTTGCTGGTCTTCGTGCACGCGGTCGCCAACCGCTACGTGCCAGGCCACGATCTCTGCCGCGGCCGTGCCTTCGCCCACGTCCGGCAGCTTGAAGACGAATTTGCTCATGGTCATCTCTCCAATGCCCGGCGCATGCCTTCCGCCACGCGGCCCGGACCGGGAAAGTAGTCCCACTCGAAGGCGTGCGGATAAGGCGTGTCCCAGCCGGCGACGCGCTGCACCGGCGCCTCCAGGTGATAGAAACAATGCTCCTGCACCAGGGCGCAAAGCTCGGCGCCGTAGCCGCTCGTCAGCGTCGCCTCATGCGCGACCACGCAGCGCCCTGTCTTCTCGACCGACCTGACGATCGCCTGGATGTCCACGGGCACGAGCGTCCTCAAGTCGATGACTTCGGCGTCGATGCCGGTCTCCTCGGCCGCCGCAATGGCGACATGCACCATGGTGCCGTAGGTCAGGACCGTCACGGCGGAGCCCACGCGCGCCACCGCTGCCTCGCCCAGCGGCACGGCGTAATGGCCGTCCGGCACCTCGCTCAGCGGATGCGCCGACCAGGGCTGCACCGGGCGGTCGTGATGGCCGTCGAACGGGCCGTTGTAGAGGCGCTTGGGCTCCAGGAAGATCACCGGATCGTCGTCTTCCACGGCGCTGATCAGAAGGCCCTTGGCGTCGCGCGGATTGGACGGGATCACGGTCTTGATGCCCGCCACGTGCGTGAACAGGGCTTCGGGGCTCTGGCTGTGCGTCTGTCCGCCGAAGATACCGCCGCCACAAGGCGCGCGAATGGTCAGCGGCACGTGGAAATCGCCCGCCGAGCGGTAGCGGATGCGTGCCGCTTCCGACACGATCTGGTCATAGGCGGGATAGATGTAGTCGGCGAACTGGATCTCGACCACGGGCCTCAGCCCATAGACGGCCATGCCGATCGCGACCCCGATGATGCCGCCTTCACCCACCGGGGAGTCGAAGCAGCGCGTCAGGCCGTGCTTTTTCTGCAGGCCGTCGGTGACGCGGAATACGCCGCCGAAATAGCCCACGTCCTCGCCGAAGATCAGCACGCCCGGATCGCGCGCCAGCATGGTGTCGAGGGCGGAGTTGAGCGCCTGGATCATGTTCATGGCGGGCATGGGCGTCAGCCTCCCGCCTGCTTCATCTGCCGGCGCAGGTGCCAGGGCATGTCCTTGAACACGTCCTCGAACATGGTCTGCCTGGGCAGGTGCGGGCCCTGGCTCAATGTGCCGATGGCCTCGGCTTCGCGCTGGGCGGCGCGCACGGTCGTAGTGGCCTCTTCGAGCAGCTCCTGGTGCTGCTGGTCGCTCCAGGCGCCGATCGCGATGAGGTGGCGTTTGAGCCGCTCGATGGGGTCGCCCAACGGCCACGCGCTCCATTCGTCCAACGGGCGGTAGCGGTTCGGATCGTCGCTGGTGGAATGACCCTCGGCGCGATAGGTGTAAAGCTCGATCAACGTGGCGCCGCGATTGGCCCGCGCCCGTTCGGCCGCCCAAAGCGCTGCTGCATAAACGGCGAGGAAATCGTTGCCGTCCACTCTCAGGCCCGGCAGGCCGTAACCGATGGCGCGCGAAGCGAAGGTCGATTCCTCGCCGCCGGCGATGCCCTGGAAGCTGGAGATCGCCCACTGGTTGTTGACCACGTTGAGGATGACGGGTGCCCGATAGATCGCGGCGAAATTGAGCGCGTGATGGAAATCGCCTTCCGCCGTAGCGCCTTCGCCGATCCAGCTTGCGGCGATGCGGTCGCCGCCCTTGAAGGCCGAAGCCATCGCCCAGCCCACGGCCTGAGGGAACTGCGTGCCGAGATTGCCCGAGATCGTGAAGAAGCCGTATTCGCGCGAGGAGTACATGATGGGAAGCTGGCGGCCCTTCACCGGATCGCGCGTGTTGGAATAGCACTGGCACATCATGTCGATCAGCGGATAGCCGCGTGCGATAAGAAGCCCCTGCTGCCGGTACGAAGGAAAGCACATGTCGTCGCGCTCGAGCGCCAGCGCGAAGGCGACGCTGGTGGCCTCCTCGCCAGTCGACTTCATGTAGAACGAGATTTTGCCCTGGCGCTGGGTGCGGTACATGCGGTCGTCGTAGGCGCGCGTCATCACCATGTCGCGCAAGCCCTTCACCAGCAGCTTGGCTTCAAGGCGAGGGTTCCAGGCGCCCACGGCAACGCCGTCGTCGTCGAGGACGCGGATCAGCGAATAGGAATAGGGCAACAGATCGCGCGCCTTGGCGTCGATGGCGGGACGGTCCAGGCTGCCTGCCGGCGGCACCATGATATTGCTGAAATCGGGCTTGTCCCCCGGTCGGTGTTTCGGCTGCGGTATGTGAAGGCTCAGCCTTCCTCGGTTGCGCAAGTGGCGGGCTCCCAGTGCTCGTCGGGGCTAATTACACATCGGAAAACCACGGTGTCACCGGGGACGTGAGGGCGGCCGGTGCGCTTTCCCGGGCTGCATGCTCGGCGCAATTAAGTTCTGGCAAAGCCCCTGCCGCCGATACAACCGCGCGGCGCCCCGATGCTTCCCTAACGGCAATATTGACAGGCTCACTTCCCGACGTCGCGATGCCCATCCTGCCTGCCAGTTCGCTCGATGTAATCGGAGGTTGAAAGTTCCGATCTTTCGCAACTAATGCGCAGTCCCTGCACCACGCTCTGCTGCCGCCGGCTTTTCAGGGCAACCAAGCCTTAAAGATTTGCGAACAAGCTGCTGGCTGCGGCTGAGCGCGGCCGGGGCGGCGTGGACGAGAAATTCAACTTCAACAACATCACAGCGCTTGTCGTCGACGGCGATCGCTACTCCACGGGCATCGTCAGCCAGATTCTGCGCGGCTTCGGTCTGAACCGGCACTTCATCACGCAAAAGGGCGCCGATGCCGAAAAGATGCTCGGTGCGGAGAAATTCGATCTCTTGATCACGGAATGCGTCCTGCCGGACATGAACGCGGGCGAGCTTGTGCGCTGGATTCGCCGCCATGTCAGCCAGCGCATCCGCTACATCCCGGTCGTGATGCTGACCGGATATGCGCATGTGTCCAACGTGATGGCGGCACGCGACAGCGGCGTGAACAGCGTCGTGCGCAAGCCCGTGGCGCCAACCACCTTGTTCGACCACATCATCTGGTCGGCGCGCATGGAGCGGCCATTCATCGAAGCCGACGGCTATGTCGGTCCCTGCAGGCGATTCAAGTACGGCGAGCCTGCGCCAGGATTGAATCGCCGGAGCACGGATCACGCGGCGGATGAAGAGGCCGCAACCGACGCCGAAATCCAGAAATCGGAAGAGACGGTGAGCTGATGGGCGCGAGCTGCAAAGTCATTCGGGTGAAGAACCGTCTGGGCCAGTTGCTGCGGATGCCGGGCGGCATCGCCCGCGAAGAGGCGGTTCAGGCGGCCGGTCAGGCCGTCGGCACGCTGCGGGACGAATACGTGAACGCGATCCCCGGCGAGGTCGAGGCGCTGGAGGCTATCGCGGCGGGCGCCGGCCAGCGGCGCATTTCCGCCCAAAAGCTGCAGGCGATGCTCGACCGGGCCGGACAGCTTCTGACGCTGTCGGGCACCTTCGGCTACGACCTGCTGGACGAAGTGGTGAAGCGCTTCTGCGACCTCGCCAGCGGCATGATCGAGAAGGGAATCGACGAGGCGGCTCCCGTGCACGTGCATCTGCGCGCCATGCGGCTCGTCTGCCCCGGCAGCGCGCCGCTGGACGAGAACGCGGCCGATCACATGCTGAGCGGCCTTCAGAAGGTGCACGCCCATTACGGTATCACGCGGCTCGTGCAGGATTTCGAGGAGCCTCAGCCCGGATGACCGTCGCCCCGGTGACGGGATGCATCCGCCTTCTTGAGCGGAGCGGTTTCCAGGAATTCGGCGACGAATGCGGTCTTGGGTGAACGGCGGACGTCCTCCAGCGTGCCGTACTGCTCGATGCGGCCGGCGTTCATGATCGCCACCAGATCGGCAAGCGCGAAGGCTTCCTCCTGGTCGTGGGTGACGAACACGGTGGTGATGCCCATGCGTTCGTGCAGCGCGCGCAGCCAGCCGCGCAGTTCCTTGCGCACCTTGGCGTCGAGCGCGCCGAACGGTTCGTCGAGCAGCAGCATGCGCGGCTCGATGGCCAAGGCGCGTGCCAGGGCCACGCGCTGGCGCTGGCCGCCGGAAAGCTGGTTGGGATAGCGCTTGCCCAGGCCTTCGAGCTGCACCAGCGCCAGCAACTCCTCGACGCGGCGGGCGATCTCGGCGCGCGGCGGCCGTTGGCGCCGCGGCCTGACGCTGAGCCCGAAGCCGATGTTCTCCGCCACCGTCATGTGGCGGAACAATGCGTATTGCTGGAACACGAAGCCGGCGCGGCGCTCGCGTGCCGGCACGTCGAGCCAGTTGAGGTCGGCAAAGCGCACGCTGCCCGCATCCGGATATTCCAGACCGCCCAGAATGCGCAGCACTGTGGTCTTTCCCGAACCCGAGGGGCCGAGCAGCGCAAGGAAGGCGCCTTGCGGCGCGGTGAAGCTCACCCCGTTCAGCGCCGGGAAGCGCTCGAACCTCTTGACCAGGGAATCGACGGCAAGCGACATGGTGCAGGCTCCGTCAGTGCTGGTGGACCGCGGCGATTTCATCGGCGAACCGCCATTCGAGAACCGACTTGAGGACAAGGGTGACGATCGCCAGAAGCGCCAGGATGGAAGCGACCGCGAACGCACCGACGAACTGGTAGTCGTTGTAGAGCACCTCCACGTGCAGCGGCATGGTGTTGGTGAGGCCCCTTATATGCCCGCTCACCACCGATACGGCGCCGAATTCGCCCATCGCGCGGGCGTTGCAGAGCAATACGCCGTACAGCAATCCCCATTTGATGTTCGGCAGGGTCACGCGCAGGAAGGTCTGCCAGCCCGAGGCGCCCAGCGAAGTGGCCGCCTCTTCCTCGTCGCGGCCCTGGTCGATCATCAGCGGGATCAGCTCGCGCGCCACGAACGGGAAGGTCACGAACATGGTCGCCAGCACGATGCCGGGCAGCGCGAAGATCACCTTTACGTCCCAGTCGCGCAACGTCTGCCCGAACCAGCCCTGCAGCCCGAAGATGAGCACGTAGATCAGGCCCGAGACGACCGGGGAAATCGAGAACGGCAGATCGATCAGCGTCGTGAGCAGCTGCTTGCCGCGGAAGTCGAACTTGGCGATTGCCCAGCTTGCGGAAATGCCGAACACGGCATTGAGCGGCACCGCGATGGTCGCCGTCAGCAGCGTGAGCCGGATTGCCGCGCGCGCGTCCGGTTCGTCGATGGCAGCCCAGGCGACGTCGAGGCCCTTCCTCAGCGCCTCGGCGAACACGGTTGCCAGGGGCAGCACCAGGAATATCGCGACTACGCCCACGGCGATCAGCGCGAGTGCGATGCTGGTCAGCGGATGATCCGAGGTCGGGCTGCGCCAGCGCTTCATCGGTATGGCCTCGTCCAGTTCTGCAGCAGGTTCAGGGCCAGAATGAGTATAAAGGAGGCGGCCAGCATGACCACGCCGATCGCCGCCGCGCCGGCGTAGTCGAACTGCTCGAGCTTGATGACGATGAGCAGCGGCGCGATCTCGGAGATGCCCGGCAGGTTGCCGGCGATGAAGATGACCGAGCCGTATTCCCCGATCGCGCGCGCGAACGCCAGCGTCGTACCGGTCACCAGCGCCGGCGCGATCGAAGGCAACACCACGCGCCGCATGGTCTGAAACCGCGTCGCGCCCAGCGTGGCTGCGGCTTCCTCTGGCTCGCGGCTCAAGTCCGCCAGCACCGGTTCGAGCGTGCGCACGACAAACGGCAGTCCGATGAACGTCAGCGCGATGATGACGCCGCCCTGCGTGAACGCGAGCTTGAGGCCCAGATGAGCCAGTGGCTCGCCCAGCCAGCCTTGCGGGGAATAGAGCGTCGAAAGCGCGATGCCGGCCACCGCGGTGGGCAGCGCGAAGGGCAGGTCGATCAGCGCGTCGAGCAGCCGCCGGCCCGGAAAGCGATAGCGCACCAGCACCCAGGCGACGATCGGTCCCGTGACCGTGTTGATCAGCGCCGCGATCGCCGAACCGCCGAACGACAGCTTGAGCGCCGCCAGAACGCGGTGGTCCGTGACGACGTGCCAGAAGCCGCCCAGGCCGATCGACCACGGCCGGATGACAAGCGCGGCGATGGGAATGAGCACCACGGCCGAGAGGTAGAAGACGGTGAAGCCGAGCGACAGCCCGAAACCGGGCAGGATGCTGCGGTTGCGCCAGCGCGGCTTCGAAAGTCCCGCTGCGGCGAGGCCTGTTGCGCTCATTGTCCCGGCTTGTAGATCTGGTCGAACACGCCGCCGTCTGCGAAGTGGGCGGCCTGCGCCTTCTGCCAGCCGCCGAACACCTCGCCGACCGAGAAGAGCGGGATGGTGGGGAACTGCCTGGCGTGGGCGGCCAGCACATGCGGGTCACGCGGGCGGTAGAAGTTCGCAGCTTCGATCTGCTGTGCCTGCCTGGAGTAAAGAAAATGCAGATAAGCTTCGGCCACCTTGCGCGTGCCGTGCCGGTCGACGTTCCTGTCCAGCATCGCCACCGGCGGCTCCGCCAGGATCGAGTTCGAAGGATAGACGATCTGGAATTTGTCGCCGCCTTCCTCCTTCAGCGCCAGATACGCCTCGTTCTCCCACGACAGCAGAACGTCGCCGATGCCGCGCTGCACGAAGGTTGTGGTCGATCCGCGCGCGCCGGTGTCGAGCACGGGAACGTGCTTGTAGAGCTGCGCCACGAAGGCCCTGGCCTTGTCGGCGTCGCCGCCCGGCGCCTTCAGCGCATAGGTCCACGCCGCCAGATACGCCCATCGCGCTCCGCCCGAGGTCTTCGGATTGGGCGTGATGACGTGCACGCCCGGCTTGATGAGGTCGGGCCAGTCCTTGATCTTCCATGGGTTGCCCTTGCGCACCAGGAACACGATTGTGGACGTGTAGGGCGCGGAATTGTCGGGCAGTCGCTTCTGCCAGTTCGCCGGAAGCAGCCCCGCCTTCCGCGAAATCGCGTCGATGTCGTAGGCCAGCGCCAGGGTGACCACGTCCGCATCGAGCCCATCGATCACCGCGCGCGCTTGCGCGCCCGAACCGGCGTGCGATTGCTTGACGGTCACGATATCGCCGGTCTTGGCCTTCCATTGCTGGGCGAAGGCGGCGTTGATGTCCTTGTAGAGCTCGCGCGTCGGATCGTAGCTGACGTTCAACAGGGTGACGCTGCCCGCCTGCGCGGCGCCAGCAAGAACCGCGGCGGCCAGAAGTGCGGCTGTGAAGATGCGCATTGATGTCTCCCGTCTGGCCGCTAGAAACCGAATTGCGCGCGCAGCGCGATGGTCTGCAGTTTCTGGCCGCCGTTCAAGGCTGGAAGCGTGGGTGTTCCGCCGGTGATGGTCACGGGCGCGGGCGCCTGCAGCCGGCACACATCGATCCACTGATAGTCAAGGGCGAAGCGCACGGCGTTGTTCGGATACCAGTTCAACCCCACCGTCACGATGCGTTGATCGCCGCCGCGGACGGTATTGTAGAAGGTGTAGGTCTCAGCGCCCGCGGTCGTCCAGTTGGTGATGGCGCCGGCCGGATCGCGCGCGTGGCTGTCGAGGTTGAGGTCGCTATAGCGCGCGGCGATCTCCCAGGCGCCCCATCCGCCCTTTAGAAGATGGAACGGGTCCGCGGGCTTCGGTGGCGCGAACGCGCCGTTCTGCGGGTTGTAGCTGCGGCTCTCGCCCGTCAGAATCCAAGTTGCCTGCGCGTACCAGGCGCTGAAGGTGTTGTTGCTCGGCTGAACGATCGTGGTCGCGCCCGCCGTCGCGCTGGTGAAGGTCTTGAAGGCGATGGGCGCGCGGTCCAGCTCGAATCCATAGTAGCCCGCCTGTGCATAGAAGCTCGAGAGGTTGCCCGCGGCCTCCACGCCCCATTGCGTCAGGTGATTGGCCGAAAGCGCCCCGGTGTTGGCAAGCTTGATGCCGTTCGAATCGACCGTCAGCTCCGGCGGGTCGGAAAGCGTGATGCTGTTGAGCGCGGTTGCCCCCGGCGTGTTGCCCAGGTTTGGGCTGCCGTTCGCCACGGCGTCGGGCAGCTTGAAGATGTGGGTACCGTTGGCGCCGATCAGAAAATGCGCCTCCGGGCCCGACCACAACAGGTACGAAATACGGCCGACCACCGCCTGCTGCTCGTCGAACACGGCCGAGTCCTGCACCTTGCCGCCGGTGTACGACGCCGCGGCGAACAGCTTGTCGCCGGTGTAGAGGAGGGACACCGCATCGCGACCGTCGCCGCCCGCCAGCCCGCGCTGCAGATTGGAGGGCGAGTTGCGCTCCAGGAAGATGGTATCGCCGGAAGCGGTGCCGTCCTCGATGTTCGCCGGCGGCGGATAGGCGCCGACGCGGAACGCCCACGGCGCGAAGCCGTCGTATTGCAGATAAACCGATTGGACGTGCCCGGGAGTCTCGGTGCCGCCGCTGCCGCCGAAATCGAAATTGAGGTTGTACGACCAGTCGCCGAACAGCTTGCCCTGCAGCCCCAGATAGACGCGGCGGAAGTTGGAGCCGCTCGAAAGATCGGGTCCGTAGGCGGCGGGCAGCGCGGTGGCCGATTTGCTTTGCGAGTAATAGCCCCAGTCGAATTGCACCAGAGCGCGGAAGGCGGCGCTGAAATCGCCGTCGGCGGAGGCGATGGTGGGACGGCCGTTGGTGATGGCGACTTTGACCGCCTGGGCCTGCCGGTTCTGGATGTCCGTATACTGATCGGACGACGAGCGCTTGAGGTCCTGCACCTGCGCCGAAAGATCCTGTACCTGTTCCTCGAGCGCGCGAACGCGCGCGTCGGAGGCGTCCTCTTGGGCGGCGTGGGCCGCCGTACCCGCCAGCAGCAGCAGCCAAAGCGCTCGCGATGCCTTCATCATCTGCCCCATCGATTGTCCGCTGCCGGATTGTAACAAGGCTAACTCTATATTCTCTACAAGGTCAATAGAGATTAAATGTCTCCCTCTTGTCCCGTATTATCGGGCGCGCGGGGGCGCTTGTGTTTGTTTGATTTGCAGTTTCGCCGGCCGAGTGGCGCGGAGTCGGCCGCCTTGGGCTTCAGGATTACGTAAGATTTTGTGGAGTGTTCAGACGGCGCGGCGCTTGCGCTTGACGGATTTGCGGTCGGCGAGCGCTTGGGCGAGCGTGTGGTGCTCCAGGATATCCGCCGTCGCGTCGCGCACCTCGAGCAGCACCTTGCGGATGGCGCAGGTGGTTTCGTCGTCGCAGTCGTCGCACTTGCGGTAGGCGGTGCGGCTGGCGCAGGGGCTGAGCGCCAGGGGGCCGTCAATCACGCGCAACACTTCGGCGAAGCTGATGTCCTGCGGCTTGCGCGCCAGCTTGTAGCCGCCGAACTTGCCGCGCTGGCTGTGGACGATGCCGCGCCGCTTCATCTCTAGAAGGATCTGCTCGAGGAACTTGCGCGGAACGCTGGCCTGTTCGGCGATGTCGGCAATCATCACGGGCCCGTCGCCTTCTTGGCTGCCGAGCACGAAGAGGGAGCGCAACGCGTAGCGGGCCTTCTGGGAAAGCATCGTCGGGGCAATCCGATTAATACTACAGACATTATCGTGTATAAGTGGACCGGGCGCAACCGTCTCCCTGCTGGACCTGGCGGCCGGCTTGGGCAATGCTGGCGGACGATGGGGATGAGAATTTTTCTGCATGCGGCTGCCGCCGGGGCATTCGCGGCATTGGCGGGCGCCCAGCCGGTCGAGACGGTGGTGGTTTCGGCCGCGCCGCCGGAGCCGGTGGGCAACGACGCGTTTACCGTAACGCGCCTCGATGCCGTCGCGCTCGCTGCTGCGCCCCAGCTTGACGCAGCGCTGGGGCAGGTGCCCGGCCTGTCGCTGTTCCGGCGCAACTCCAGCCTGTCGGCCAATCCCGCCACGCAGGGCGTTTCGTTGCGTTCGATCGCGCCATCCGCGGCGGGCCGTGCCCTTGTCACGCTCGATGGCGTGCCGCTGAACGATCCCTTCGGCGGCTGGGTGATCTGGAGCGCGCTGCCGGCGCTGGATCTGGCTGCGGCGCAGGTGGTGGAAGGAGCGGGCGCGGGGCCATACGGCGCGGGCGCGCTCACCGGCGTCATTGCGCTCAGGGAAGCCGCAACGCAGGGCGTTTCCGGCGACGTTGCGGGAGGCTCGCTGGGCGTGCTTCACGGCGCCGCGACGGGCGGGGGCGCGCTGGGCAAGCTTATGCTATTCGCGGCCACCAGCGCGGAAGCATCCAGCGGCTGGATTCCGGTATTGCCGCCGCGGCGCGGCGCCGCCGACGATTTTCTGACGCTCGACGCCCGCAATGCGTCGCTGCGCGCCCAGTTCGAGCCGGAATCCGGCACGCTCCTGTCGGCGCGCGTCGCCGTCTTCCGCGAAGCCAGGCACTCCGGCCTCGCCGGCACGCGCTCCGAGGCCGATGGCGTGCTGGCAAGCCTGACTGCGGCCCATCCCGAACATCAAGGCGACATGGGCTGGCGGCTGCAGGTCTGGCTTCACGGCAGCGGGTTTTCTCAGACCTCGGCCACGGTATCGCCCGACCGCAGCACGGCGACGCCGTCGGACGACCAGTACGCCACGCCGGCGATGGGCTGGGGCGCCAACGCGGCCGTGCGCGGTTCGGGCTTCGCCGACTGGGAGATCGGCGCCGACGTGCGCGCCGCGCGCGGCAACGCCAAGGAGCACGTCGTCTTCGTGTCGGGCGCCTACACCCAGGGCCGGAATTCCGGCGGCGACAACCTGACGGGCGGGCTCTATGCCGAGGTCGCACGTCACGCGTCCGATTGGCTGGTGACCTTGGGCGCACGCCTCGATGCCTGGCAGAGCTCGAACGGCCACATCATCCAGTCCGATTTGGCGACAGGCGCAATCGCCTCCAGCCTCCGGTTTGCTTCGCGCTCCGGATTGCTGCCGACGGCGCGTGCCGGCCTGCGCCGCGATTTCGGCGATTTCCACTTGCGCGCAGCGGCCTATGAGGGTTTCCGCGCGCCCTCGCTCAACGAGCTTTACCGCCCGTTCCGGCTCGGCAACAACGTCACCGAAGCCAATCCCGCGCTGGCCCCGGAACAGCTATACGGCGTCGAGATCGGGGCGGGCGGCAGCATCGGCGCGCTCACGGCGGACCTCACGCTGTTCTGGAACCAGCTTCATGCCGCCATCACCAACGTCACGGCGGGTGTCGGTCCGGGCAATTTTCCCGGTGCGGGTTTCGTCCCGGCGGGCGGCCTTCTTATCCAGCGCCGCAACGTCGGCGACATCAATGCGCCGGGCATCGAGGGCAACATGACCTATGCGCTCGATTCTCTGACCCTGCATGCCGGCCTTGCCTGGCTCGACCAGCGCGTCCACGGCGGCACTTCGGCGCCGCAGCTCACCGGCAAGCGCCCCGCGCAGGCGCCGCGCGCCACGATCACCGGCGCCGCCGATCTTGCGCTGCCTGCCGGGTTTGCGTGGGAAGGCTCGATTCGCTTCGAGAGCACGCGCTGGGCCGACGACGCCAACACGCTGCGGCTCGGCTCGGCGCTGGTGATCGGCACCCGGCTGACATGGTCGATCAGCGAGGCGTCGTCGATCTACGTTTCAGCCGACAATCTGTTCAACGCGCGCGTGGCGACGACGGAAACGGCCGACGGCGCGACCAGCTACGACTCGCCGCGGCTGATCATGGCCGGCTTGTCGTTCAAGGCCGATTGATCAGCGGCCCTGCCGCCACAGGCCGGCGCCGCCCTTGATGCCCGCGATGTTGGCCACGATGTGCGCGTTGCGCGGCAGCTTGAACGAGATGTGCTTGGCGTTGCCTCCGCCGATGTACATCCGGTCGTAGTTCAACAGCGTATGAAGGTAGGGCAGCATCTTCTTGACGCGTTTGTTCCAGTGCCGCGTGCCCGTCCGCTTGCGCTCCTCTTCGCCGAGATACTCGTCGAAGGACATGCCGTTTTTCGCCGGCATGTGGGCGATTTCCAGGTGCGGCATCAGCTCCCCGTCGCGAAACAGCGCCGAGCCGAACCCTGTGCCGAGCGTGACCACGAGTTCGAGGCCCTTTCCCTTCACCACGGCAAGGCCCTGCATGTCGGCGTCGTTCACCAGCCGGGCCGGCTTGCCCAGCGACCGGGAGAGGCGGCCCGCCAGATCGAATCCCTTGTACATCTCGGTTCCGAAGTGCGGCGCCGTCACCACCTTCGTGCCGCGCACCACGCCGGGAAAGCCGATGGCGATGCACCCGTAGCCCTTGAGCGGCTTGACCAGCTCGACCAGCGTCTTGACCAGCAGCGACGGCGGACAGGGATGCGGCGTGGGAACGCGCAGGTGATCGCCGATCAGCTCGCCCTTGGGACTGATGATCGCCGCCTTGAGGCCCGTGCCGCCGATGTCGATGGAGAGGATCTTCCTGAGCGCGCGCATCGCCGTCTCCGTGATGGAATCGCTTACAGAAGGCTCGCAGCCTCGCGGTCCAGAAGCCACACCAATTCGCCCTGCGGACGCAGCCTGCCCCCAGGCAAGTTGGCATCGCCCGTGCGCACGGCTTTCACCGCCCCGGCCTTTTCCTTGCCGGTGACGTAGAACGCGGTGATGCGGCTCGATTGCACGCTGGGATAGGTGAGCGTGATGCGCACTTCCGGCCGGCCGTGCGCCACGGCCGCCACCCAGCGTTGCCTTTCTTCCAGCACGGGCGAGCCCGGCAGGAGCGAGCAAATGTGCCCGTCCGCGCCCAGGCCCAACAGCACGAAATCGAACAACGGGCGGGCGGGGTCGAGATTTGATGCGCCGTGGGCGAGCTTGAGCGTGTTCTCGTACGCGCGCGCCGCCGCTTCGGGGTCGCCACTGGTGGGAATGGGGTGGATGTTTCCCGGCGGGACAGGAACGTGGGAAAGCAGGGTCTCCCGCGCCATGCGGTAGTTGCTGTCGGGATCTTCCGGCGGCACGAATCGCTCATCGATCCAATAGAATTCGATCCTGCTCCAGTCGATCCGTCTCAGGGTAAGCTCGTTGTAGAGAGGCCGCGGGCTCGATCCTCCCGCCAGGGCCAGCCGGAACCGCGGACCTTGGTGCGCTGCGATCGCGCCGGCGATCCAATCGGCCGCGCGCAAGGCGAGTTCCTGCGGGTTGGCGGCGATTTCCGTGCCCGCGGGGATCACGCTTCGATCTCGGGCGGACGGCCTTCCACATGGCCGCCAAACTTGCTGCGCATCGCCGAAAGCAGCCGGTCGGCAAAGCTGCGCGGCATGCGCGAATGGAAGCGCTCGTAGAGCGCGGCGGAGAGCACGTTGGCGGGCACCGCCTCCTCGATGGCGGCTTCTACGGTCCAGCGCCCTTCGCCCGAGTCTTCGACGTATCCCGTGAACTCGTCGAGATCGCCGTGCTCGGCCAGCGCCATTGCGGTCAGGTCCAGCAGCCACGAAGCGATCACGCTGCCGCGCCGCCACACCTCGGCAACGTCGGCCAATTCGAGGCTGAAGCGCTCGTTTTCCGGCAGCACCTGGCTCGCCTTGCTGTGCAGGATCTCGAAGCCCTCGGCGTAGGCCTGCATCAGACCGTATTCAATGCCGTTGTGCACCATCTTCACGAAGTGGCCGGCGCCGGCGGGCCCGGCGTGCATGTAGCCGTTTTCCACGCGCGGATCGCGGCCTTCGCGATGGTCGGTCCTGGGAATGTCGCCGGCCCCCGGGGCCAGCGCCGCGAAGATCGGATCGAGCCGGTTCACCACGTCCTTGTCGCCGCCGATCATCATGCAGTAGCCGCGCTCGAGCCCCCAGATGCCGCCCGAGGTGCCCACGTCGACGTAATGGATCGATTTTTTCTTCAGCATCGCGGCGCGGCGGATGTCGTCCTTGTAGAAGGTATTGCCGCCGTCGATGACGGTGTCGCCGGCCGCGAGCGCAGCCCACAGCGCGGTGATGGCGTCCTCGGTGATCTTGCCGGCCGGCAGCATCACCCACACGGTACGGGGCGGCTTCATCTGACGGACGAGATCGTTCACTCCGGTGGCGGCTTTTCCGCCTTCGCGCGCCAGCGCGGCAACGACGTCTGGGTTGACGTCGAACGCCGTCACGCTATGGCCAGCGCGCATGAGCCGCCGGGCGATGTTGGCGCCCATGCGGCCCAGGCCGACGATGCCAAGTTCCATGCTCTATCCTATTTCAATGCAGCCTCTACGGCGCGGCGCAAGGATGCCAGCCCTTGCTCCACATTGTCGAGGTTGATACGCACGGCGCGCCGTCCGCGTTCCACCAGAACGCCCAGATCGCCCGCCGCCTGTGCGTCAACTACGGCCCCGAAGCTGTAGTGCTTGCCGGGCACGGCGATGTCGCGCGCGTGGCCGCTCGTCACCTGGAGGAACACGCCAGTGGCGGGACCGCCCTTGTAAGCCTGTCCGGTGGAATGCAGGAAGCGCGGACCAAAGCCCAAACACGCCGCCGCGCCGGTTGCATCGCGGATCGCCGCGCGCATGTCGTCGAGTTCGGCGGCGTGCGCAGCGTTGCGCTCGATGAAGGCCAGCAGCGCAAAGTAGTCTCCCGCCTTCATAGTCTTGAAATGGGCCTTGAGCGCCTCTTCAAGCGATTTGGCACCCGCCAGGGCCTTTGCGCTTTGGCCCTGCGCATAAAGCGAAATGCCGCCGCCGCTGACCAGCGGCGTGCCGGTGTCCTTGGCGCCGCCCGCTTCCATCAGCGCGCGCGCCTTGACCTTGGCGGCCTCCACGTCGGGCTGGTCGAACGGGTTGATGCGGATGGCCGCGCCGGCCACGGCCGTTGCGATCTCGAAGATGTAAAACAGCCGCGCCAGCTGATAGGGCCCGTCGACCTCGATCTCGATGACGGGATGGCCGAGCGGGGCGAGTGCCGCGAGCAGCGTGCCGTGCGCATCTTCTCCCTTCAGCCTCAACGCCACGAACACGCGATCGTTGCCGTAGCTCTTGGCCGCGCCGATCGGTTCGCCGTCGACCGGGATGATGCCCAGGCCGTGCTTGCCGGTGGATTCGGCGACGAGCTGTTCCAGCCACGCGCCGAAGCTGGCGATGCCCGCCGACGCGAAGATGGTGAGCTTGTCGCGTCCTTTGTTGGCCAGCGTGCCGAGCGTGATGCCCAGCTTGACCCCTGGGTTGGTGGCAGGCGGGGAAAGTGCGCCGCACGCCAGTTGCGCCACATTGGCGTCGCCCACAAAGCGGCCGAGGTTGACGCCCATCGCCGCCGCCGGCGCCAGCCCGAAGTTCGACAGCACGGAATAGCGTCCGCCGATGGTCTTCTCGCCCGCGAAGATGTGGGCGAATCCGTCGGCTTTGGCGGACTTCTCCAGCGACGAACCCGGATCGGTGACGGCGACGAAGTGGCTTCCTGCCTTGTCCTTGCCGATGGCAGCCGCCACGCGGTCGAAGTAGTAGTCCTTGAACAGGTTGGGCTCGAGCGTGGAGCCCGATTTCGAGGCTACGATGAACAGCGTGGTGGCCAGCGTGATGGCCTCGTCCAGCGTGGCGATCTCGGCCGGGTTCGTCGAATCCAGGATATGGAAGCGCGGGCTGCCGTTTTTGGCCAGCGTCTCGCGCAGCACTTCCGCACCCAGGCTCGATCCGCCCATGCCGAGCAGCACCACGTCGCTCCATTTGGCCTGTTTGACCTTGGCCGCGAAGCTTTCGAGCTGGGCGAGGCTCTTCTTGCCTGCTCCGGGCGCGTCGAGCCAGCCGAGCCACTTGTCCTCGTCGGCGCCCGTCCACAGCGTCTTGTCCTTGGCCCACAGACGGCGGACATAACCTTCTTTGGTCCAGGTCTTGACCCAGCCTGCGACCTCGTCGGCGGCCGCACCGAGCGCATAGGAAACGCGCAGCTTCCTGCCGTCGATCTCGTCGCATTTGCCCGCAATGGCGCCGTAGAGCTGGTCGGCGGCGATCGCGAACAGGTCCACGCCTTCCACCACCAGCTCGTTGGTCGCCTGGTCGAGCGAAATGCCGACGGCCTTGAGGTCCGCCATCACCTTCTCGGCGCCCGGCAGATCGTCCTTGATCGCATCGGCCTTGACCTTGCCGTGATCGCGGAACGCCGCCACGGTTGCGGGCGGCATGGTGTTCACGGTGGGGTCGCCGATCAGCGTGTCGACGTAGAGCGTATCGGGATAGGCTTTGTTCTTCGTGCCGGTGGAGGCCCACAGCAGGCGCTGCGGATGTGCGCCGCGCTTTGCCAGCGCCTCCCAGCGCGGACCGGAGAAGATCTTTTCGTAATCGCGATAGGCGAGCTTGGCGTTGGCGATCGCCACCTTGCCGAGCAGGCCTTCGAGCCGGGTCTTTTCGGCGCCGGTCGCGGTCTTGAGCTTCGCCTCAAGCAAGGCGTCGATCTTGGAGTCGATGCGGCTGACGAAGAAGCTCGCCACGCTCGCCATCGTCGAAAGATCGTGGTCCTTGGGCAGCGCCTCCAACCCCGCGAGGTAGGCTTCGGCCACCGCCCGGTACATCGCCTGCGAGAACAGCAGCGTGACGTTGATGTTGATGCCTTCGGACAGAAGCTTCTGGATCGCAGGCACGCCGGCCTTGGTGCCGGGGACCTTGATCAGAAGGTTCGACCGGTTGATCGATTTCCACAGATGGCGTGCTTCCGCGAGCGTCGCTTCCGTGTCGTTGGCCAGATACGGATTGCACTCCATGCTGACGAAACCGTCGACCTTGTTGGTCGCGTCGTACACGCTTTTCAGCACGTCGCAGGCGGCGCGGACGTCGGTGAAGGCCAGGTTGTTGAAGATCTCGCCCAGGTCGGTCATGCCGTTGTCGAGCAGCGAACGGATTTCATCGTCGTATTCGTTCGAACGCCCCATCGACTTTTCGAAGATCGCGGGATTGGAGGTCACCCCCTTGATGCCGTCGTCCTTGACCAGCCTTGCCAGCTCGCCGCTGCGCACCAAGCCGCGACCGAGATTGTCGAGCCAGGGCGCTTGTCCAAACCGTTCCAGTTCTTTCAGGGGGTTCATTTCGTGCTCCGAACTTCAACTTGGCGCGCGGAACGGAACGCGAATGACTCCGTTGTCCGCTGCGCCATGGATTCTCCGTGTATCTCGGTCTTATATGGACCTCAAGACAGGGCATTTAAAGGCGGAACCCCATGAAACTCGCGACTTTTTCGGCTGGTGGAAAGCCCGGCTTGGGCGTTGTCGACGGGGAATCGATCATCCCGCTGCCGGTGGGCTCGATGCTGGAGCTGGTCGCGCGCTGGAGCGAGCTGGAGGGCGAAGTGCGCCGCGCCTCGGGTCCGCGGATTGCGCTCGAGGAAGTGCGGCTCATGCCGCCCATTCCGCGTCCCGGCAAGATCATGGCGATCGGGCTCAACTACGCCGACCACATCCGCGAGACCGGCGCCGAGATGCCCTCGCGCCAGGTGTGGTTCTGCAAGCAGCCGACCGCCGCCAACGGACCGTTCGATCCGATCGTGCTGCCCAAGGTTTCGAATGCGGTCGATTACGAAGCGGAGCTTGTGGTCGTCATCGGCAAGGGCGGCCGCTACATCGCGAAACAGGACGCGCCCGCGGCGGTGTTCGGCTACTGCTGCGGCAACGATGTCAGCGCGCGGGACTGGCAGCGCGCGACCCCGCAATGGGTGCTGGGAAAATCCTTCGACACCCACGCCCCGTTCGGCCCGTGGATCACCACGGCGGACGAGGTCGGCGATCCGCACGGGCTTGGTGTGCGCAGCATCGTTAACGGCGAGGTGCGCCAGCGGTCCAACACCGCGAATTTCGTGTTCAACGTCTGGGACCAGATCGAGCACGTTTCCAAGGTGATGACGCTCGAGCCGGGCGATCTCATCTTCACGGGTACGCCAGGCGGGGTAGGGATGGCCATGAAGCCGCCCCGGTTCCTTGGGCCGGGCGACCGTGTGCGGATTGAGATCGACCGCCTGGGCGCCCTTGAAGCGGTCTGCCGGGCCGAGGACTGAATTCTTAACCCCCTGGCGCAATAATCTTCACTTGTGGCGGAGCGGTCATGTCACTGTCCGGCCACTTCGTTAATATGTATGACGCGGCCAAAGCGGGCCGTTTCGTGAGGGATCGAGTTCCATGGTTGCATTCTTGCGTTGGGCCGGGTCGATTGTCACCGGCGCGGTGAACGGACTGCTCAAGTTCGCGCTGGCGATCATCATCATTTTCGGCATCGTGATGCTGTGGGGGCTGACGCGCGGCGACGGACTGCCGGGCTCGATGGTGCTGGGATTGGACCTGCGCCAGCCGATGGCCGACTCCTCGCCGGTGGATTTCGCCTTCGCCGGGCACCCGCTGACCGTGATGGATGTCGTGCTCGGCCTCGATGCGGCGGAACGCGACAACCGGGTCAAGGGCGTGTTCGTCCGCATTGGCGGGGCCAACATGTCGATCGCACAAGCCGAGGAACTGGGCGCGGCGCTGAGGAAATTCCGGGCCACGGGCAAGTTCGTCATCGCGCACGCGGTGGGCTTCGACAGCTCGGGGCTGGGCGACTATCTGGCGGCCACCTCGGCGGAGGAAATCTGGATGCAGCCGAAGTCGGATTTCTTCGCGGCAGGCGTGGGCGGGGGCGAGATCTTCCTCAAAGGCCTGTTCGACAAGATCAAGGCCGTGCCGCAGATCGCCAAGGAGGCCGAATACAAGAGTGCCGCCGATTCGCTGATGGAACCGGCAATGACCAAGCCCGACCGCGAGCAGCTCACCGCGCTGATGCAGTCTTGGTACGACACCGCAGTGGACGACGCGGCCAAGGCGCGCAAGCTCAGCCATGACGCTCTCGTGGCGGCGCTCGAAGCCAGCCCGCAGTTCACGGAGGACGCCAAGAGCAGGCACCTGATCGACCGCACCGGCTTTGACGACGATGCGCTCGCCGCGGCGCTGGCGCGCGCCGGCAGCGACGCGAAAGCGGTGCCGATGGGCCAGTTCGTCAAGGTAAAGCGCGCTTCGGCGGCGCTTGGCACGGGCGCGCACGTCGCGCTGGTGGAAGCGGCGGGCGACATCGTCGACGGCTCGGCGCCCGACGGGCTGTTTTCCGACAACAACGTGATCGCCGGCGACGACATGGCGCGCGCCATCCGTCAGGCGACCAAGGACAAGGACATCAAGGCCATCCTGTTGCGCGTCGACTCGCCCGGAGGATCGGTGACGGCCTCCGACCAGATTCTCGATGCGGTGAAGAAGGCGCAGGCCGCGGGCAAGCCCGTGGTCGTCAGCATGGGATCGGTGGCCGCTTCCGGCGGCTATTACATCTCGGCCTCGGCCAACAGAATCGTGGCCGAGCCCGGCACGATCACGGGCTCGATCGGCGTGTTCGCCGGCAAGGTCTCGTTCGGCAACACGCTGGGCCTGATCGGGGTGAAGGGCGAGCTCGTCGGCGTCGGCAAGAACGCGCTGATGCAGAACGACATCGAGCCCTACACGCCCGAGCAGTGGACCGCGGTGCAGGCGGAGGCGGCCGCCATCTACGCCGATTTCAAGAAGAAAGTATCCGACGGCCGCAAGATGCCGCTCGACAAGGTGCAGGATGTGGCGCGCGGCCGGGTGTGGACCGGCGAAGACGCCTCCAAGCGCGGGCTGGTCGACAAGCTCGGCGGTTTCTGGGACGCGACCGCGCTGGTGAAGCGGCTGGCCGGCATTCCCGAGGCGCAGCGTGTCGTGTTCGAGCGCTATCCGCGCCACAAGGGCTTTTTCGAGATGCTGTCCGACGCCTTCAACGGCAACAACGACGAGGTCCAGGCGATCGAGAGCTTCACGACCATCATGAACGATCCGGTTATCCGCCGCACGGTGCGCGCCGTGAAAAGCGCCCCGCATGCGGACGTGGAACTGCGGGCGACGAACCTGCCCGAATGACCTGATCTGACACGGCAAACCCCTCACCCTGGTTTCAGGGTGAGGGGTTTTCGTTTGGCGAACGCTTGAAACCCAATACCGCGCGGCATTGTTCTTGGTCTTCTTCGTCATGGCCGGGCTTTGCCGGCTTCGCTGAAGCCGCGCCGGCCGCATGTGCAGGCTTGCCCGCCGAAGCTGAAAGCGAAGGCGGCAAGAGCGGCCAGCACGTTCAGCGTCGCGAGGTATATGGCGATGTTGTAGTTGACGTGCACCTGCGGGTTCACGTTCCGGATGAAGCGGTTGTTGGTGAGGCAGGGCACCGCACGACCGTCAGGCCCGCAGTCGCAGCGACCGATCCCATGATCCAGGGGCGGGAGGTTGTTCGTTTCTGAGCGCGGCACAAAAAAAGCGGCGGGCCGAAGCCCGCCGCAGATGAGATGTCCGGTTGCCCGAACGGGGTTATCGACTAGTAGTCGAGCTTGATGCCGGCCTTGAGGTAACGGCCCAGGATGCCGTCGCCGCCGACCACTTCGTTGTAGCCCGTGATGCCGTAGGTCGCGATGGTGTCGACCGGCGGCAGGGCGTCGAGAACGTTCAGCACCGTGAAGTACATGGTGACGTTGTCGTTCACGTGCGCCTGCATGTTCACGTCCCAAGTGAAGTAGTCCGCGGTGCGGCAAGGCACTGAACCGTCGTCCAGGCCGCAATCGCGGTAACCCGTGCCCTGGTCCATGGCCGAAAGGTTATAGCCCGAGATCCAGTTGAGAGTGCTGGTGAACTCATAGGCACCGGCGGTGAACGTGTTCTGCCATGTGCCCTTCCACTTCGGCGTGCCCGAGCCCGAGGTCAGGTTGAAGTTGCCCAGCGTGCCGTCGTAACGCTCGATGTGTCCATCCGCGAACTTGGTGTCGAGGTTCTGGATGAACGTGGCCTGCGCTTCGCTGGTCAGGTGGACGGGCCCGAGGTCCTTGGTGAGACCGAGATAGTCTTCAACCGCCGTCAGATCGGATTCGTACGACACGCTGAAGTCGAAGCCCGACGTTCTGACCGCGTTGGCGTTGACGAACGGCGCATAGAGGAAGCGCACGATCGGCTGTGCGGTCGGGAAGTTCGGATCGGGCGCGTCCGGAATGATGGTGCAATCGCCGACCTTCGTCACACCGGAGGTGTAATAGGACTGCAACGCCGCGCTGCAGTCGAGCTGCGCGATCGCCCCGGTCTTCTTGATGTTGTAGTAGGTCGCGTTCAACGTGACCTCGTCGATCGGCTGCACCGTCACATCGAAGGTCCAGCTTCTCGACTTCTCCGGCTTCAGTTTCGGGTTGGCGATCGTCGTCAGGCCATATGAGCCGGCATTCACATATGTCGGGCAGGTGGCGAACGTCGCGGTCGTGCACCCGTATTGCGCCAGATAGGTGTTGTTGAACAACGAGACGTTGTTGGTCACATATCCGGTCGTCGGCAACGAGTTGGCTTCGGCGAAGCTCGGAATGCGGAAGCCTTGCGAGTAGGCGCCCTTCATGGTCAGCCAGTCGAGCGGCTTGGACCACACGCCGATCTTCGGCGAGAAGTAGGCCGGGCCTTCGGAATAGGCGTCATATCGGCCGGAACCGTTGATGACCAGTTCTTCGAGCACCGGTGCGTTGATTTCGAAATACGCGGCGTAGACGTCGCGGCTGCCCTTGGTGCCGAACGCGTTCAACACGAAATAGCGCTGGGTCGGGCCGTTGGCGTCCGAGTTGCCGCTCGGGTCGTCGATGGCTTCATAGGTGATAGAGCCGCCGACCACCACGGTAAGATCGCCACCGGGCAGCTTGTACAAAGGTGCCGTGATGGACGCCTTAACCTGAGCTTCGTCGGAACTCATGTTCTGGGTGTTCACCGGGAACAGGTATTGGTTCGCCGTCATGTTGAGCGACGGGATGAACGTGTTGTTCTTCGTCGGATCGACGAAGTTGAACGTGCCGTCGTTGACGACGTCGATCAGGTGCTGGATGTAGGCGTAGCCGGTTTGCGTCTCGTGCAGATCGATGTGCATCGCCGTGACGCCGACATCGAACCGCCAGTCGTCATAGAATGTGCCGCTCAGACCGCCCGCGACGCGATAGGTGCGGTCGCGCGTTTCGGTCGTGGGAAGCGGAGCATACCAGTCGCGTCCGATGATGCCCGCCGGCTGGCCGGCCGCCGCGAACGGATTGTTCGGGTTGAGCTGCTTATCCGCAGCCGTGGCGCAGTTGACCCGCTCGGAGCAAACATAGACCGGCAGGTACAGAAGGAATGAGCCGGGCGCGGGCGGGGCAGCCCCGGTGTAGTTCACCGATGTGCTGAACGCCGGATAGTTGATGCCCGCGGGCGCATTGCCTCTCAGCGTCGACGGCAGGAAGAAGTGTTCGAACACCGAGTCCTGCATGAAGTTGGCTTCGACGTAACCTTCGATCCCATTGGGAAGCTCGAACGCCGAGTGGCCGGTCAGTCCGGCGCGCGTAACGGACGGCATGATGCCGCCGCCGAGTTTCCAATAGTCGTATTGGCAGACTTGCGGCGGAGCCGCGGTGCCCTGCTGGGTCGTTGTCAGGCTGATCAGCGTGCCGTTGGCGCACCCGTCCAGGCTTTGCCACCGGCTGCCCGTGACGGCCGAGGTGATCTGATTGGTCGTAGAGTTGAAGTTGTACGGCCGCACCATGAAGTTCGCCGACGTGCTGACGCCGGCAAAGGTGCCGGCGGCCGAAATCCCGTTCAGGATCTTGTTGGCGCCGCAGCTTGCATCGCAGACCTGCGTCCAGTTGTAACTGTCGAACGGGTAAGGCCGCTCGCGCGCGTAGAGGACGTCGCTGTGAGCATAGGATGCGCTGATGTAGAAGTTGACTTTGTCCTTGGCGAGGTCGCCGACGCCACCGGTGACGCTGAACTTCCACTCTGCCGCGTCGCCTCGGTCGGAAATGCCGCCTTCGGCGCGGGCCGAAAGACCCTGGAATTCCTTTTTGGTGATGATGTTGACCACGCCGGCGATCGCGTCCGCGCCGTAGGCCGACGAAGCGCCGTCGCGCAGGATCTGGATGTTCTCCACGATGTCGTCGGGAATGGTGTTGAGGTCGACGAAGTTGCGTACGCCGTCGTCCGCGATCGGGTAGTAGGCGGCGCGCATGCCGTCGAACAACACGAGCGTCGAGTTCGTGGTCAGGCCGCGCAGCGAAATGGCGGAGGCGCCCTGGGCGAAGTTCTCGTCCGTGCCGCTCCAGTTGTTGTTGACCGCGGGACCGTTGTTCATCAGCGTCGACTGGAGTGCCGTCTGGATCGAGCTGATGCCTCGCGAATCAAGAGTTGTCTGATCGAGGACGGTGACCGGCGAGACCAGGTTCGTATTGCCCTGAATGAGCGAGCCGGTGACCACCACCGTCTCCACCTGTTGCGCAACGGCGGCAGTGGAAAGTCCTGCCAGCGTTGCAGCGCCAACCAATAGTGCGGCGCGTAAGTTGGTTTTTCTGTTCACTTGAACCCCCTTCGTTCAATCGTAGCGACGGCGTTTACTGGGCGGCGGGGATGACTCCAACCGCGGACACAGGCGTTGCCGCTAGGTCACGCCCGCTTGATGCGAAGGGTATGTAGATGCAGCGATTACGTCATTAAGAGAGTGAAATTAGCCATGATTTCCAGCCAGTAATGTTGCAAGAAGGCGTCAAAAACAACGTTTTATGGAATAAAGTTTTCGTTACGGCATAAGTCTGGGAATTTTATGTTGTCAATCACCCATTGTTCGAAATAGAATTGCCACCTGCCCAAGACGAAGAAACTATAACAAAATCAAGACGTTACATGCCTTTTTTCCAGGCTTGACGCGAATGTCGCAGTGTCCGTTGCGCGGATTTCACAACGGTGTGCATGGCGCTGATTTGGTCACTGTAATTTTGTTTCTGCCCGGGAGTCGCAGCGGCTTCCTCTCATTTGAAAATGCGCGCATCGATTTGGCCGGTGTTGGCCTGCGCCCGTGGAGCCGCTGTGGGAGTATATCGGTTCGATAGATCACCGGCATCGGCGCGAGTGCGGTTCGGTCATTGCAAGGCCAAGCGCACGGCGCAGTTGTTTGGCCGGAGTTCTCCGGCTACTACGCGTGCGTCGAAGCATGAGTGGTGCGATGAACGCGAAATCCAAAGCTGATGCTGCCGACCTGGGCGCGCTTTCTTTCGAGGCAGCGCTCAAGGAGCTCGAAGGCATCGTTGCGCGCTTGGAACAAGGCCAGGTCGACCTCGAGGATTCGATCGCGCTGTACGAACGGGGCCAGGCCCTGAAGACGCATTGCGAGAGCAAGCTGAAGGCCGCCGAAAGCCGGCTGGAGAAAATCGTCCAGAGCTCCGGCAAGCTCTCGAGCGAACCGGTCGATCTCGGCTGAACCCAAACGAAACTCCGCAAGTGGATCGCCGCGCGGGAACGCGAAGCGCCGCGCCATGAGGCATCGCCGCGCCTGCGGCGTGTGTCGTTCAGGGAACTTGCCGATTTTTAATTGGCTTGCCGGCAGGGCGGGAACGGCATGCAATCCGCGTGCGGAACGAGTTTCAGCCTTGGCCGCGCCGCGTAGAAGGGGCGCGACAGTGTTGTTTTTCCCTGGACTTCCGCGGCGGATCTGCGCGAACGCGGCAGGGCGTGCACCGTCGCAATCTTGTTGCTGCGATGGGGGCGCATTAATCAGTCCGCACTTCCGCGCTGCTTGATTTATGGCGCGAGAAATCAGAAGTTTTGGAGGGTTGGGAGCTCTGGGTGGGGAAAAGCGCGCCCAAGAGCGCGGCGAGCGGAGAGTCTTTGATGTCAGTACCGAGCGGGACGCCCTTGTTGGATGGCGTCAGGACTCCCGGCGACTTGCGAGCGCTTCCGCGTTCGTCGCTCCGGCAGTTTGCCGACGAACTGCGCAAGGAGCTGATCGATGTCGTGTCGGTGACCGGCGGCCATCTCGGCTCCAGCCTCGGCGTCGTCGAACTGACGGTCGCGCTGCACTACGTCTTCGACACCCCGCACGATCGCCTGATCTGGGACGTCGGCCACCAGGCCTATCCGCACAAGATCCTCACCGGGCGGCGCTCGCGCATGCGCACGTTGCGCCAAGGCGGCGGCCTGTCCGGCTTCACCAAGCGGGCGGAGAGCGAATACGACCCGTTCGGCGCCGCGCATTCCTCCACCTCGATTTCCGCAGGCTGCGGTTTTGCGGTGGCGCGCGATCTCAAGGGCGACAAGAACAACGTGATCGCCGTGATCGGCGACGGCTCGATGAGCGCGGGTATGGCTTACGAGGCGATGAACAACGCCGGAGCGGCCGATACGCGCCTGATCGTTGTCCTGAACGACAACGACATGTCGATCGCCCCGCCGGTCGGCGCGCTCAGCGCCTACCTCTCGCGCCTGGTGTCGTCGCGGCCGTATCGCGGCATGCGCAAGCTGGCGAAGCGCTTCGCCCACAGGTTGCCCAGGCGCATCGAGACCGCGGCCCGGCGCATGGAGGAATATACCCGCGGCTTCTTCACCGGCGGCACGATGTTCGAGGAGCTCGGTTTCTACTACGTGGGACCGATCGACGGCCACAACCTCGATCATCTCATCCCGGTGCTCGAGAACGTTCGCGACATGCAGAACGGCCCGATCCTGCTGCATGTCGTGACCCGCAAAGGCAAGGGCTATGCGCCCGCGGAAGCCAGCGACGACAAATATCACGGCGTCACCAAGTTCAACGTGCTCACCGGCGAGCAGAAGAAGTCCAGCTCCAAGGCGCCGAGCTACACCAAGGTGTTCGCGGACGCGCTGATCGCCGAGGCCAAGGCCGATCCGCGCATCGTGGGCATCACCGCGGCGATGCCGGCGGGAACCGGGCTCGACCGCTTCGCGGAGGAGTTCCCCGACCGCTTCTTCGATGTCGGCATCGCCGAGCAGCACGCCGTCACCTTTGCCGCCGGGCTGGCGGCCGAAGGCCTCAAGCCCTTCTGTGCCATCTACTCCACTTTCCTGCAGCGCGCCTACGACCAGGTCGTTCATGACGTGGCGATCCAGCGTTTGCCGGTGCGCTTCGCGATGGACCGCGCCGGCCTCGTTGGCGCCGACGGCCCGACGCATGCGGGATCGTTCGATGTCACCTATCTCGCCACGCTTCCCGGATTCGTGGTGATGGCCGCCGCCGACGAGGTCGAGCTGATGCATATGGTCGCCACCATGGCGGGCTACAGCGAGGGTCCGTCCGCGGTGCGCTATCCGCGCGGCGAGGGCGTCGGCCTGGAGCGCCCCTTCGTGGGCACGCCGCTCGCGATCGGCAAGGGCCGCATCATGCGCGAAGGCAGTTCGGTCGCCATCCTGTCGCTCGGCACGCGGCTGGCGCCGGCATTGGAAGCCGCCGACCGCCTGGCAACCTACGGTCTTTCGACCACGGTCGCGGACGCGCGCTTCGCCAAGCCGCTCGATCGCGAACTGGTGCGCCATTTGGCGCAGGAACACGAGCTCCTGATCACGGTGGAGGAGGGCGCCATCGGCGGGTTCGGCGCGCACGTCCTTCAATACCTGGCGCTCGAAGGCCTGATCGACCGCGGCCTGAAGGTGCGCCCGATGACGCTGCCCGATCGCTTCCAGAACCAGGACACGCCGGAGCGCATGTACGCCGATGCGGGGCTGGACGCCGGTTCCATCGTGGCGACGGCGCTGGCCGCGCTCGGCCGCTCCAACTCGGCGGCGGTCGCGGGCGGGATCGGGTAAGGCGCCCAGAAGCTCAACCTCAAGCGAGAATTCGCCCCTCCCCTTAAGGGAAGGTCGAAAAAATCAGCTCGCTTCGTTCGCGATTTTTCGACCCTCCCCTGGGGAGAGGGGGTAAAGGGATGCCACAGAGTGTGTACAGTTCTGGACCAAAGAGAAGTCCCGAGCACCAGACGAGGTGGTTAAGTCCGACGACAATGTTCGCGTGGAGACGAACGACCATGTTACCGCATGACCGTTAGCGCGCTCGAAACCATGCCTGGTCACTAAGCCACATTTGCAGCACCGGACGCTGGTCCCACATAGTCTTCAGCAAGGCTCGGGAGCCCATTTGCCAAGTAGTACAACTCAGTCATGATCAAAGCGCTGTAAAGAAACATCGCATGTGCGTGATTCCAGCCCGAAAACACTCTGGCATAAGCAGGGCGAAGCGGAAACTTGTTGTCCTCAATCATGTCCACAACTGTCCGTGGGCCGCTCTGTTCACACACTGTAGATGCTTGTGAGATTATGTCGATCAACTCTCGTGTTGGCGCACAAAGCGCCTCAAACACACGCTGCTCCCAACCAAGGGTGTTCAATATGTTGGAAGTCTCAATTCGCGCTGAGAGTTCCTCCCAGACAGGTGTGTTGAATGAAGGCGTAATTAATCGATGCGCAAACTTTTCTTTCAAATCAAGTGCCGACAATCTCGAAGCCAAGGGGTTTCCAGCGTACTTCACTTTTTCCGCTGCGCTAAATAGCTGGTTAAATCCACGGTCAATCAACTTAAGGCACTCCAGCGAAGTCCCCAGGTGCGATATAGATGACTGCAAATAGCTCAGGGCAGTGCCGCGGGCGTCGTAGGGCAGATCATCAATGAAGAGACGGTCCATCCCTATGATGATGGCATCTTCAAGTCTGCTATTTGCCTGTAGAACGTTACCAAATCCGTCACCGACCTTTTGGCTCAACCAAGCGGAAACGCCGGTCAATATTCGATTTGTTGGTTGAT
>Ga0335085_10000927_pt1 | contig 71413 bp, 66 predicted proteins | sample Lox_Sample_45_FD_206712 | JGI IMG/M metagenome (GOLD analysis project Ga0335085, IMG submission 206712) | Soil microbial communities from Loxahatchee National Wildlife Refuge, Florida, United States - Lox_Sample_4.5 | ecosystem: Environmental > Terrestrial > Soil > Wetlands | place: USA... | reverse complement strand
CGATCAGGACGAAGATAAGTCGTCCGCGTCGGTGCGGGGCCCGGTCCAGCGAGAGTTCCTCTTCCGGCATGCCCTACGGGAAAGCAATCTGCCTTCCGGGAGCGAACACGAAAGGACGTGGAGGTATCCCTTTGTAAGGAGGCCGTCAGTGCCTTGCCGAGTCTGTGCAGCTTCCAGGAAACCCATACAGAACGACAACAACGGCGATTTACTAGAGGGTTCTCATTAAAAGCTTCTAGTGAGATTGCGGGTCGGCGGGTGCGCCGAACCGCAATCCCGATCAGTACTTCATTCACTACTGTTTCAAAGCGATCGTGTCTTGCGTGATCTGATCGAAAGTGGTGACGGCTTTGGCGTTGGCCTCGAAACCGCGCTGCGCGACGATCAGATTGGCGAACTCAGTGGCGATGTCGACATTGGACAGCTCTAGAGCTCCACCGGAGAGGGTGCCGCGGCCACCCGCACCGGGTGCTCCGACGACAGCCTGACCGGATGCCAGGGTGGGAGCAAAGTCGGTGTTCCCGATCAGCTCCAATCCGTCGTTATTGGCAAACGTCGCCAAAGCCAGCTGTCCCAAGGCCTGTGTTTTGCCGTTGCTGAATGATCCGGTAATGATGCCGTCGGATCCAATGTTGAATTTCACCAGAGAGCCGCTTCCGGCGCCATTTTGATTGGCGGAGGATGTGCTGCTGGGAGACGCGACCTGAGTCAGCAATCCGGCTCCATTGTTGTAGAGCTGCCAGGTAAACGTGATGGGCGCAGCACCGTCGGCGAGCGCGGCCGTGTTGGGCGGGCCAACGACAATGTTGGCAACGTCGGCCGCTGGAGCGGTCAGATTGCCATTGCTATCGAAGGTGAGGTTCCCGGACTGGACCACGACCGGATTACCGGTAGCGCCCACATCCGCAGCCGGGATTGTGATGTTGTAACTCCATGCGCCAGGACCGGTGTTGGTGTAGGTGAATGTCAGGACATGACTGGCGCCGAGCGAATCGTAGACGGTGATGGGTGTGGAGAAAGTGTCGCCGACATTGGCTGCGGCATTGAGGTTCGTGCTCAACTGGACATTGGTGGTTGCCGTAGGAGGACTGATCGTGCCTGCGCCCAGTTGGATGGGAACGATACCCGCGCCCGTATTGATAACTCCGTTGGTGGCGGGATAGCCGAGAACCTGCTGGCCGCCGAAAGTGACCAGATAGTCATTCAACTCGGTGAAATCGCCGGCACGGGTATAGCTGAGAACGCCGCTGGGATCCTGCACGACGAAGAATCCCGATCCCTGAATGGCGACGTCGGTGGCGACCCCGGTGGCACTCACACTTCCCTGTGTGAACAGCGAGGGAGTGGCCCCTACCTGTGTGCCCGCGCCGAGCTGAATGGGATCACCGGCGCCCGAGGTCCCGAGATTCTGGTAGAAGAGGTCCGTGAACAGAGCCACCTTGTTTTTGTATCCGGTGGTGTTCTGGTTGGCGAGATTGTTGGCAATGGTCGACAGCGCGGTGGACTCGGCCGTGAGCCCAGAGAGTGGAATGGAAAAGTTCGGCATTTAGAACACTCCTTGCGTCTTGGAATTGAGAATTGATGTGGCAGAAGCTGTCGGCATTGGAACCGAAGCCTGCGCGGCACGTACGGCAGCTGAGGTTAGAGGAGCAGGAAACGCAGTGTGGTGATCAGGCAGAATATGCGCTGAGGGCTGTGTTCCCGTAAGGGTATCGGACTTGGTGGGGACCGCTTGCCTCAGGATTTGTTCGATCTGCGTTACTTCACTGAGCTCGCTGAATTGCGCTAATTGACCGACGAACTGTGTGGGGTCCATGGGATTAAGCGGACTCTGGTTCTGCAACTGCGCGACCAGTAACTGCAGAAACATGTTGTTCAAGCCTTCGGAACTCGGAAGGCCACTGGTGCTGCCGGACTGGGTGTCGGCTCTCGGGGCTGCTTGGGGACTGACCTGCTGGATCACGTTCATCGAGTTACTCCTTCATGCAAGAATGCTGAGGCCTAAGTGCGCACTGTTGTGTTGTCGTGCAGGCGGATCGGCCTCGGAGGCTGATGGCTCCATTGAGATCGCAGACATTGTTTCTGGCTTCGGCAGAAACGAACGTTGTTGCGAGTGGCCTCCAGAAGATGAATCGCTGGAGAAAGCGAGTCCCTGCTGCTGGAAGTTCACTTGCGTGAGACGAAGATTTTGCTGCTGCAGCGTATGTGTAATTCCGAGGATGTCGTTAGCAAGCAGTGAGCGCAGATCCCCTTTTTCACTTCCGATAAGAACCCCAACGTCACTGGCGTGAATTACGGTTCGAACTTCGACGCTGCCGAATGCCGGCGTCATCAAACCGATCCGCATTTCGGATTGCGCAGCTTTGCTGACCATCTGCGCCAAGTGCACAGGGTTGGCGCCGTCAGGTGCGGAATGTTCGGGCGCAAACTGCCGATTGAAGTGAGCCATGGGCGCGTCGGTCGGCTGATTGCTCTCACTTGTGGAATGCGGAATCACGGGTGTTGGCGCTGCACTCACCGCGGCGATCGGATCCGGGAGAGAAGCTGCGGTCGGTGTCGGCGGAGTTGTAGGTGGGCTGGCGGGTGCGGAGGAAGACGGTAGATCCTTGCGCTGCGACGGTTCAGGTGTTTTTTCATTGGAATTGCCCGGCTGCAAATTGTGGTCCTTGGTAGCAGTGCCGGAGTTAGAAGTGGGGACCGAGGCATTGCTGCAAGAAATCGGTTCAGCGCTGACGCCTGGTGTACTGATCGGCAGCGATACTTTGTGATTCACGGCCGGCATGAGGCCAGAGTGACTTGCTGGAGACGATGGATGATTGACCGAAGAAAGAAATGAGAAGAAACTGCGGGGTGAATTGCTTCGCGAAGCTGGTTGTGGATCTGCTATTTGGGGAGGAACTATAGTGACAGCCGATGGTGTAACTGATTCGACACTCTTCGAAGAGGATTCGTTCGAGTGCGGATCTAAAAGAGAGACCTTGCCGGCTGAATCTTGCCTCGGAGAGGACGCTGCGTCCGCTGACAGATTCCCCGGGTGATGCTGAAATGCGGGGACAACTTCATTCGGAACTTCCATGCAAACGGCGTCCTCGCCTGGTTGAGGTATCGAGGTACCCAGTTCGATCTGCAGGACAGCAACATCGTTTTCGGGGGTCGCTTGGATATCAATCACCGGGCTCGGAGTTCCGTTTTGATCTGGCGTGGGAAGCTCAGCTGGATTTGACATAGAATTCAAATCCACGCTAATAGCCTTTGGGGGGGGCGCTTCGTTTAGTTTTGCCGAACTCGCCATCTGGGAAGCGTCGATATGCCGCGAGAGAATCTGCGAAGAGTCCGCCGGAACCGAGTTCTGAGCGGCGGATTGGGTTTCCTGCAAGACCTGTGCGGACGCGAGTCGGAAAGGCGCAGCATTCGGCTGCGGCGGGGCCGCGAGTTGGCAATCGCGCGGATCGACCTCAGAAGCGCTGCGCGTGACCGATGAAAATGGATTCTCCGCTTTCCCTCCGTGATGAGGGTTCGGGAGCGAACGTATAGCTGGCAGGCCTGTGCTCTGGAGTTGAGCTGCGGGATACGTGGAGAGAACTGAAGAAGTCGCGGGCGGATCTGAGGGGGCCGGGGGATTTGGCGCTTCACAACGACTGTCGTTATTGGTGCCGGTGGATCCGCTGACTGCGAGGGCGCCTGCTTCCGAGGTAGACGGATCGCTGTCAGTTGGTGCCACCGTGGGCACTGTTGCGGGCATCGCGCTCACTATTTGCGCAACGATGGAAAGCAGCGACGCAGAAATTGGCTGCATTACTGAGACGGAATTGGCAGCTGCTCGTCTCGCAGATGTGGATTTGCTGAGTCCGTTCAGGCCGACAGACTGTATCGGATTCGCACTGATGGTGTCGGATGCTATTTCCGCAGTGCTCTTCCGAGGAAGGTCACAGAGTTGTGAAGCACAGATCTCCGCAAAGCTGTTCCCAGGACGAGTTGAGGAAATGCTGGGGCCGCCGGGGCAGCCAAGGGTTTCGAGTGCTCCGCGGATCGGGGTCGCGTTTTCGACAGAAGGAGTCATTCCCGGAATTCTCTGCCACGAATTCGAACTGGAAATATGCATCTTGGCCTCCAAACGCGGTGTTTGTTTGCCGTGGAGGAGCGGAGGAGAAAGATGTCGTCGAATCAAGGAATTGAGGATTGCGCCGATGAATGAACCGAAAGCGTGAGGTGTGCCCGGGTGGGCAAGCGCTGCCTATTCCGGCAAAGTTGGACCAGGCTTGTAGTAGTTGAGACGGGACAGAAACGAGTCGTCGAGCTGACGTTGTTCGCGTCGAGCCTGTTGGCGTTGGTACACCTGCATCTGCTGATTGCGGAGGCTCTCGAAGGTCTCGCGTTCGCGTCGAGCCTGCTGGAAGATCTGTTGCTGCTGGTCGCGCAGGTGTTGCACGCGGGAAAGCTCGCGGAGCAAATCGACTCGTTGAGCCTGGAGCGAAGATTCTGTGACGTGCGCGAAATAAAGTTCGGCGGCGGTTGTGCCGGTGGCAAGTTCGCGAGCCGAGCTGATCTGTATCTCGCGGATGCGCGTATCCACTCCGTCGATCAGATGGCGGACTTTCGTCACCTGCTGATTCGCAGCGCGCAGGCGAGACTCTTGCTGATGCTCCACGCTTTGCCGGAGGTGAAAAACAGCTTGCAGTGGAAAGCGAAAAGCCATAGGTATCAGGCGGGCAGCGCAAGCAACCGAGAGATATTGTCGGATATGGAAGCTGATTCTGCGGGTTTCTGCATCAAGAAGCGATGCAATTCAGGGATGAGCGCGAGCGCCTTGTCGAGTGTCGGGTCGCTACCTTTCTGATAGGCGCCGATGCGAATCAAATCTTCGGAGGCGGTATAGGCAGCGAGCAATCGCCTGAGTTCGTGGGCCTTCTGCAAGTGCGGAGCGGAGCAGACTGCGGGCATCAATCGGCTCACGCTGTCGAGAACGGAAATGGGAGGGTAGTGGCTGCGCACGGCGAGTCTGCGATCAAGCATGATGTGTCCGTCGAGCAGGGCGCGGGCCCCGTCGACCAACGGGTCTTGCTCATCGTCTCCTTCCATCAGGACGGTGTAAAACGCGGTGATGCTGCCGGTCCCAAAATGGCCTGCTCGTTCGATCAGACGAGCCAGCATGGCGAAACAGGAGGGAGTATACCCCTTGGCCGTGGGAGGTTCCCCTGCGGCGAGGCCGATTTCCCGCTGAGCCATTGCGAGCCGCGTAATTGAATCGATCACGAGCAGGACATTCCTGCCGCGTCCAGAGAAGTACTCGGCGACTGCGGTGGCGGCGAGCGCAGCGCGGATACGAAGGAGAGGTGATTGATCGGAGGTCGAGACCACAACAACGGAGCGCCGACAGCCTTCCGGACCGAGCGTCTCAAGAAATTCCTGAACTTCACGGCCGCGTTCACCGACGAGTCCCAGCACGGTAAGATCGGCCGCGGTGTTGCGTGCCATCATTCCGATCAGCGTGCTCTTGCCGACGCCACTGCCACCAAAGATGCCGACGCGCTGGCCGCGTCCACAGGTGAGAAAGGCGTCGACGGCGCGGATCCCGCACCCCAGAGGTTCGCGGATGGGGGCGCGCTCCAGCGGTTGAGGGGCGGAAGCGTCAAGAAGCTGGTAGCGGTGCGCCCGATAGGGGCCGAATGAGTCGAGAGGCCCGCCGCAGCCGTCAATGACACGGCCCAGCAGTTCATCACTGACCCGGAGGGTAGCGCGTTCCCCCCAGGTCGTGATGCGGTCTCCGTGACGGACGCCGCGTGGTGCATCGAGGGGCATGGAGAGGACAGTGGAGCCGCGGAATCCGACAATCTCTCCAGGCAAAGCACGACCGTACGCATCTTGAATGTGGCAGATCTCGCCGACCGAGCAGAAAGGACCTCGGGACTCGACGAGCGATCCGCCGACCTGCGTGACCCGTCCGTGCCAACGAAAACTGGAGCAGGTTTCGAGCCGCGAAAAAAAAGGGGAGAGCATGCCGTCAGGATTCAACTGTCCCCCCCGGGCGAGCGGCGATCAGATCCATAAGCCCAAGTTCAATTTCCTTTAACTGGATATCCAGACCCATGACCGCCGTACCCATCGCAGTCTCGAGAGTGCAGGAGTCGGGATCCTGAGAGGAATCCTCAAGAATCTCCGGGAGGTCCGCTGGATTGAGATGCAACGAGAGAAAGCGGCGCCAATCCGCCGCGTTGGAGGGATGAACGTGGAGCACGACCCCGGTCGCGCCATCGATTTTCTCCAGGGCGACGCGCACAATGCCGGCCAGAAGCAAGGGATCGAGCTGCGCTTCCCGGTGCAGGATCTTGCGCGCAATACTGAGCGCCAGCTGTACCACTTCGCTTTCCACCTTCTGAAAATAGGCGGCACGGTCGCGGGTAAAGCCGGCCAGAGCGGTCGCGATGCTGGCGCGCTCCTTTTCCAGATGCAACCGGAAGGATTGTTGCGCCTGCGCCTCGGCTTCCTGCCGACCTTGTGCCCGGGCCCGCGCTTCGCGCGCTACGGTATCAGAGTCAGTGGGGACGGCGGAGAGTGCGGACGGATCTTCCACCGGTCTTTGCGGATGAGCACCGGAAGGAACTGTGTCGTAGGGGAAAGGCTGAATCAGAGCAGACGCAGAACCGGCGCGGGCCTCCCGAGAAGGAGCGAGGCTAGGCGACGTACTCATCGTCTCCTTCCGGCGACAGCGACAGTTTGCCCTCAGCTTCGAGTTTGCGGGCCACGGCGACCGCTTCAATCTGGGCCTTGTGAATTTCCCGCGACTTTACAGGGCCCAGCACTTCCATGTCTTCCTTCAGCATCTCGACGGCTCGGGACGACATCGACTTGAAGATATAGTTCTTCAGCTCGTCGGATGCGCCGCGCAGCGCGGTGGCGAGGGTCTTCTTGTCCATTTGACCCAGCAGTTCGCGGATGCCGGCCTCCGGGACAGTGATAAGGTCTTCGAAGGTGAACATCAGATTCCGGATGGAGATCGCCAGCTTGGGGTCTTCTTTCTCGATTCCCTCGAGAATCGTCTTCGCGGTATTGATTTCCAGGCGATTCATCACATCGGCCACGCCGCGGAGTCCGGCATAGGCGCGTCGGCTCTGCTCGCCGAGAGCCTCCAGCCGCTTGTGCAAGACCAGGGACACCCGCTGCGCCATCTCCGGGGAGAACTGGCGCAGTTGAGCCAGCCGCTTGATGGCCTCCGCGCGCAATTCTTCGGGGAGGCGCATCACCAGAGTGGAAGCCTGCTTCGCTTCGAGATGAGCGAGGATCAGGGCGATCGTCTGTGGGTGCTCGCCCTCGATGAACTTGGCGAGCTGCTGAGGATCGGCTTTGCGCAGCGAGTCGAGCTTGGCGGCGCTCATCTCTGCGGTCAGCGACACCTGCCGCAAAAGTTCCTTCGCACCTTCCTCGCCGAACGCCTTGATCAGCAACTTGTTCGCGTATTCGGTTCCCCCCTGCGCCAAATAGTCTCCTGCCATCACCAGGCGGTCGAATTCTTCCAGCACCGCCAATGCCATGTCGCCGTCGACGGAGCCCAGGCTGGCAATTTCGCGGGTAATCTGCTCAACGTCGGCAGGAGGGAGATAGCGGTAAATCTTGCTAGCCGCATCTTCTCCCAGGATGACTAGTAGAATCGCGGCTTTGCGGGGACCCACGGGCGCGGGAGAGGCGGTCATCGTTTCGAAGGCTCCTCCTGCTGTACCCAGCTTTGTACCAGGCGGCTCGCGGCTTCAGGTTCAGCCTTGACTTTCTCGGTGAGCAGCCGCTTAAGCTGGCTGGCGCGCTTGCCTCCCAACTCTGCGCCGGTTTCGGCGGAGAGCTGCAGACCACCGGTTCCGGCCACCTGCGGGACCAGCTTGACGGTGACTCGGCCGGGAAGTTCGCGGAAGGCCGCCAGCGCCTGCCGCTTCACCGGGCGAAGCACCAGCCAGTACACCACCAGGAACAGTGCTGCCAAGCCAACGTAACGCAAGACCCAGGTCCAGGGATCGATGAGTCTTCGCACTCGCTCAGTCTTCGTGGGCGGCGGAAGGATTTCGACCGGAGCCTGCTGGAAGGAGAGGTTCTCGACTGCGAGGACGTCTCCACGTTGCGAGTCTACGCCGATGGCAGCCTGTGCCAGCTGCTCGATCTGTTTCATCTCGTCGGCAGTTCGCTTACGCCGCGTAGTGATACCCTTGCCCGCCTGCTCGGTCGTTTCCACGGCATCGTCCACCAGAACTGCTGCCGCGATGCGGCGAATCCGGCCGGGAGGCTCCACACTGTGATGAAGGCTCTTGCTGACGGCATAAGTAGTCGCATCGGACCGGGAGTTGGACTGCTCGGTTCCAGAAACGGAGGGCGAAGGTGGCGTCGACGAAGGCACGTTGCTGGCGGTGCCGGGGACTCCGGCGGGTGCGGCTCCCGTCGAATTGTCTTCAGAATGTTCCTGGGTGAGGGTGGCGGTTGCCTTCGGATCGTAGGTTTCCTGGGTGTCTTCGCTGGTGCCGAGGTCGTACTCCACATGGACGCTGGCGCGAACGTGATCCGCGCCTACGACCGGCTCAAGGGTGTGAATCAGGGTCTTGGCAAGTTCCTCGTCCAGTGCATAAGCGCGGCTGCCCGCACCCTCGCGGTTGCGCAACAGCGGAGTATTGCTGTCGGCGTCCACGACGGTGACATTCTCGGACCGCAGACGGTCGACCGCGCTGGCGACCAGTTGCGGAATGGCCTGTTGTGCCTGTTCGGAGAGATGACCGCTGCGGGTCTTCAGAATGACCGCCGCCTTCGCATCGTGCTGCTGCTCGGTGAACAGGGACTCTTCCGGCATCACCAGGTGGACGCGAACCGCCTCCACCTCGCTCATGGTGGCAAGTGTGCGTTCCAGTTCTGCTTCCAGAGCTCGCTGATAATTAACCTTCTCGGTAAAGTCGGAGCCCGCCCAGTTAGGCGTGTCGAACAGTTCGAATCCCAGGCGAGCGCTGCGGGGAAGGCCGGCCGCAGCGGTTTCCAGCCGGGCGGTGTCCAGTTTGTCTTCAGGAACGAGCAGGCTCCCACCATCCGCGGAAACCTGGCGCGGAATATTTTTGGCAGCCAGACGGCTTGCGAGGTTCTGAGCCTCCTCGGCGCGCAGTCCGGAATAAAGAGTGACATACTTCGGCTGTCCCAGCAGCGCCACGAAAAGCCACAGAACTCCTCCGACCAGCACCGCACCTCCGGCCAGAAGCAGGCGCTGATTCAGGGTGAGGCCGGTAAAGAACTGCCCCAGGCGCTGGAGGACATCGTTGGCGGTTTGGGTCTTTTCAGCCATCGGTCATGGAGGAGTCTGCAGTCACGCTAGAACTGCATGCGAGAGATCTCCTCGTAAGCGGAAACAATCTTGTTGCGCACCTGCATCATCAATTGGAAGCTGAGGTCGGCCTTTTCGACCGCGATGAGCGCGCTATGCACGTCAGCCCCATTGCCTTCGAGCACTCCGGCAACCTTGGCTCCGGCTTGACCCTCAAGTTGCTGAATGTCTTCGACGGCGCTATGCAATACGTCGCGGAAAACACTCTCCGAGGCCGTGGACCGGCCCAGCGTTGCGGTATCCGCTTCCGCCGGAAGAATACGCAGGGACGAAATGGCGCTATTCATCGGACGATCTCCGCAAAAATCAACTCAGAATCTGGAAGGACTGCTGAATCATGTTTTTGGCCGCCTGCACCGCCGAGGCATTCAGCTGGTAGGCGCGCATCGCACTCAGCAGATCGGTCATTTCCAGGACCGGGTTCACGTTGGGATAGACGACGTATCCTTGAGAATCCGCGTCAGGATGCCCAGGCTCGTAGCGGCGCGGCAGCGGTGACGGATCGGCGACTACTCGGTCGACCCGAACACCCTCCGCCTCCGGGGGATGCAGCCGCGTGAGTAGAAGCGGGAAGCGCGGAGTGGGCCGGGCGCGAAACACGACCAGCTGGCGACGGTAGGCCCCGCCCTGGGGCGTCCGCGTGGTTTCGGCGTTGGCCATGTTGGCCGACACGATTTCCGCGCGCCAGCGTTCCGCCGCGAGCGCCGATCCACTGACTTCGAGCATGCCAAACAGATTCATGACGTGGTACCTCCGGAGTTGATGGCCAGCGAGATGGTGTGGAACTGATCCTTCAGCAGTTGAACACCAAGGTTGAATTTCATTTGCGTCTCGGCCAGCAGGAGACTCTCCCGCTCGACGCTCACGTTGTTGCCGTCCGGGCGCTCGATGAGACCGTATACTTGACGGGCGACGGGCTGAAAAGAGGCAAATTGCACACGGGCCCCGGAAGATGCTTCCTCTTCCACAGCCGCGCGCCTCAGTTCGGAGCGGAAGTCCAGATCCCGCGTGCGGTAGCCGGGTGTATCGATGTTGGCGAGGTTGCGCGAGACGAGCTTGTAACGGGCCACATCCACATCGAGAAAACGGCCTAATGCGTCCGTCATGGATGTGGCAATCATGCTTGAATTCGGCGAATCAATCATGGACATAACTGCTCCAACTGGGTAATCCATAGCTGCGCACCTTGTTGCGCACAGTGCGCAGGCTGACGCCCAGCAACTCGGCGGCACGAGAGCGATTGCCACCGGTGGCTTGGAGCGTGATTTCGACGAGCTTGCGCTCCATCTCTCCGAGCGACAGACCGGGACGAAGGCAGGATGGAGCGGTGGTGGAAGGGGAAGCGGTGGCCCAGTCGCAATCCTCGAGGGCCTCGAGGCCGATCTCGGGACCAATGGCCAGGGCCACGACACGGCGCATGCAGTTGGCTAGCTCTCTCACATTGCCGGGCCAGGAATGTCTCTCCAGGTGTTCGATAAGGTCTGGGGCGAGATGCAGCACTTTTCCAGCAGGAGTAAATGAGCGGACGAAATGTTCCGCCAGTTCGCGGATGTCCCCGGCCCGTTCGCGCAGCGGCGGCAGGCTGAGAGGAATCACCTTCAGCCGATAGTAGAGATCGGCGCGAAACTTGCCTTCCCGTACCATCCGGCCGAGCTCGCAATTCGTGGTGGCGATCACCCGCAGGTTCACGCGCCTGCTGCGGGTATCTCCGAGACGATCGAACTCCCGCTCCTGCAGGGCGCGCAGCAGTTTCGGCTGCAGAGTGAGAGGCATTTCTCCGACTTCATCCAGCAGCAGGGTGCCACCGTTGGCGAGTTCAAACTTGCCGGGCTTGGCGTTTGTCGCTCCGGTGAACGCACCCTTGGTGTGGCCAAACAGTTCGCTCTCCAGCAACGTTTCCGGGAAGGCGGCGCAGTTGACAGCGACGAACGGACGATCGCGGCGTGAACTCCAGTCGTGAATCATGCGGGCGACCAGTTCCTTGCCGGTGCCGCTTTCGGCTTCGACCAGGATGTCAGCATCGCTCGCGGCCGCGTGCCGGGCGCGATCCAGTGCGCGAAGCCAGGAAGGAGCCCGGCCTGCAACTTCCTTCAGGTTACCGGCATTGTTCGCAGCATGAGCCAGAACGCACTCGGCAGACTGCTCCAGTTGCTCGAATGAGACTGGCTTTACCAGATAGTCACATGCGCCGTCCTTCATGGCGGCCACGGCACCGGGCACGCTGGCGAACGCTGTCAACAGGATGACCGCGGTGTGCGGAGCGATGGAACGGGCGGAACGCATGAGGCAGAAGCCGTCTTCTCCGGGCATGCGGATGTCGGTGACGATGAGCGGATGCATGCCACGGCGAAACTTCTCGATGCCGTCTCGGGCGGACGTGGCTGTTTCAACGCGCCATCCCCGGCGGAGAAACCGGGCCTCGAGCGCAGCGCGCATACCCGGATCGTCATCGACCACCAACACCTGATTCATACTTCGTCCCTTTCTGGGGGAGCACCAAGAGGAAGTGAGAGGGTGAACGTCGCGCCTTGTCCGGAACGGCTATCCGCGCGGATGGTGCCACCGTGCAGTTCGACGATCTTGCGGCACACCGCCAGACCCAGGCCCGGGCTGTCGGCACGGCGGCTGAAGCCTGGCTCGAAGATGAGAGGCAAGTCTTCCGCCGGAATTCCGGGGCCGTTATCAGCGACGACGAGTTCGACCGTGACACCATCGGGCAGGGCATGACCGCCAAGTTCAATCCATCCGCCGCCGGGCATGGCGCGCACACTGTTCAGCACCAGGTTGAGAAGCACTTGCTCGAGACGGTGACGGTCCGCCAGCAGGGAGATGCCAGAAACGCGATTCTGCAGGCCCAGCGCGATATGCGACTGCTGCGCCAGGGGACGAAGAAAGTCGCGGGCCCAGGCCAGCAATTCGCCGAGATCGACACGAGCCCGCTCAAGGCACGGCATACTGTGAAACTGCAGGACGTTGTTGACCGTCGCCGCAAGGGTCCGGAGTCCGGCCTGCACGTGCTCGATCCACTGGCGCGGTTCCGCGGCCAGGTTCGATTCCGCGAGCAGCCCGGCGAACAGTTCGAGGCTCCCCAGCGGATTACGAATCTCATGCGCCAGGAGAGCCGACATTTCCGCCAGGGCCTGATCCTTCCGCAGATGTTCCTGCGCCTGTTCGAGCTGCTTGCGTTCACTGACATCGCGCAGAATGAAGATGGAGGAACTGCCGGTACTTCCTTCGACGAACGCATGCCGGACCGCCCACCAGCGTGCGCCGCCGTTCCTATGGGGAATGCTCGCCTCCGTCTCACCCAGCCGATCCCGAGAACCTGCGAGCAGCTGTCGCACTGGGGCTGGCAGTTGCGCAAGCGAAGTCGTGTGCTCGGAGCGGGCACCGCTGTTCTCGAAAAGGTGAAGGGCTTCCGGATTTGCGCGGGTGATACTTCCATCCCCCGAAACCACCAGCACCCCACAGGGAAGGCCCTGGAGAATGCGATCCAGGTGAGCGCGCATGCCGCGGTTTTCTTCGGCATTCCGGGCAAGCTCGCTGTGACTGAATGCCAACTCGCCCTGCAGTCGATCGACTACCCGCTGCAGTTCGGCGTAGGAATGTTCCAGCGAGGCGGCCGCCGCGGCGAACGTTCGAAACGCGTGCCGCAGCGACTGCTCATCCTCCGGGCAAGGGGCGCCGATGGGGATATTCGTCAAGAAGCCCGCAGGCACTCCACAGGCAGGTTGCTGGCTGCAGCTTGGCGATCTGGGCAAAGTGTTCATTGGCGCAGGCAAGATTTGCACGGTTGGTTCCACTCCACGCGCGACTGGATGAGAATTCCCTCAACATGCGGCGCATTGCGTCGCATGCGAGGAAGCGGCAAAGTACAGATGTTCCGGTCCAATCGAGTCATTTTCCCCGGCGAGGATCGAAGCTCTTTCCATAACATGCTGAAGTTCCCGCACATTTCCTCCCCAGGGATGAGCATCAAGGAGGCGAATGGCGCCGGGACTCAGGCGCGGAGCGGGAGCGTCCAGAGCAGCGGCCATGCATGCAAGGAAATGCTCGGCCAGTGGAACGATATCCCCGACCCGCTCTGCCAAGGGTGGCAACTCAATGGGGAAGGCAGACAGTCTGTAAAAAAGATCCTGCCGAAATTCGCCGTGGGCTGCCCGGCCTGCGAGATCGAGATTGCTGGCCGCCAGAACGCGGACGTCGACGCGCGTGACGTCGGAAGTGCCGAGCCGTTGAATCTCCTTCTGTTCAAGGAAACGCAAGAGTTTGGCCTGCATGCCGAGGGGCAATTCACTGACTTCATCAAGAAAAAGGGTTCCTCCATTCGCCGCAGGAATGCGTCCCAGCTGGGCTTGCACCGCACCTGTAAAAGCGCCACGCGTATAGCCAAAGAGCTCCGATTCGAGCAGGGCTTCGGGAATAGCCGCACAGTTCACCACCACGAACGGCCTGCTGGAACGCGGGCTGAGGTCATGCAACGCCCGCGCCACCAGTTCTTTCCCGGTACCCGTCGGGCCGGAAATCAGGACGGTGGTGGATCGTCGCGCCACCAGGCGCACCATGCGATAAACATGCTGCATCACGGGACTACAGCCGATCATTCTGGGCAGGGGAGTTGCCATCGCTGGATCGGAATCATGCACTCGGTCTTGCGGGGGCACTTCGGGGGCGGGTGCTGTCGGCGGTGCGATGGGTACCTCATCGTCTACGACAGGCCGCGCGCTATCGGAATCGAGCAGCACAACCTGGATTCCGGGGAATCGCCTTCGGATGATGCCGAGGAGTTCTTCGGCATCGAGATCGGGCAGACGCCGGTCAAGAAACAGAACCTGCCATTCTCCTTTTTCCAATTTTGCCAACGCGTCGGCACCGCCGACGACTTGCTGTACCGGACGCCAGCGGCCATTGATCCGATGCATGACCTGCTCCCGAAGAACACTGCTTGGGCTCGCAATCAAGGCAGCGCCAGAACCTGGAAACGCCGGGATCCCGTGAAATGTGCTCATCGCAAGTCTCCATTTTCCGTCCGGTTAGCGGACTGATCTGCCGAGGCTAGAGGGATGCGGACCTGCCAGGTACATTCCCGTCCGTTGTGCGACTGCACGCACTTCGCGCCCAAATGCTCCCAACCAGCCTGAGCGATCAGAAGACCGAGCTCGGCACGGGAAAAGGGCGAGTGTTCCAGTGGCGTACCGGGCATCCAGGACACGGTCAGACAAACGCTGGTCGGCTCTGGTACAGCCGTGACCTGCAAATCGCTTGCGCCACAAGCGAGGCTCAGGGCCGACTCCAGAAAGCGGAAGATCAGAGTGGAAAGGCGCACATCGGCCCGCACAGCGAGGCGGGCCGCGATGACCGCATGGACTCCGACATTTCTTGTTTCTGCTACGGGCTGCAGGTCATGAAGGACCTCTTGCAGCAAATGATCGAACAACACGGTCGACCATTCCTGGGGGCGAGATGTTTGCAATTCTGCCACCTCGCGGAGCGCCTCCACCAGCAAGCGCATGCGGGCCACAAGGTCGAGCCCTTCGCGCAGTGTGCGAACATACTGACCTTTCGGTCGCGGTCCCGCTGCGGCAAGTTCCATGGAACATTGCAGGCCGGTCAGAGGCTGGTTCAGGGCATGAAGCAGATGCGCCAGGGGGCTCCGTCCGTTCAGGTTTGGCTGGGACGGGACGGGTGCAAGTTGGGGTCGGGCGGCACTCATGCCTGGACCTCCGCGACTGCAGATTCCGAAGGGGCCTTCAGTGCATAACCGACGCCACGTACGGTCTGGATCAGCTTGACCGGGTGACCGTCATCAATTTTTCGCCGCAAATAGTTGATGTAGACATCGACAACGTTCGTTGTAGTGTCGAAGGTGAGATTCCAAACGTGCTCGATGATCATGGATCGGGTTACGTTGCGCCCGGCGTTGCGCATCAGGTATTCCAGCAGAGAAAACTCTTTGCCGGTCAGTTCAATTCTTAATCCTGCCCGCTCGACCAGTCGCTGGACGCGGTCGAGTTTCAAGTCGGCAACCGTCACTACAGATTCCGAGGGAAGATGGCTACGGCGGATGAGGGCGCGAATGCGAGCTGACAGTTCGCTGAAGGAGAATGGCTTGCTGAGATAGTCGTCTGCCCCGGTGTCCAGGCACTGGACCCGGTCTTCGACCCGAGTGCGTTGCGTCAGCACCAACACCGGCACGCTGGGTTTTTTCATTCGCAGGTGCCGAAGGATGGTAACTCCATCGAGCTTGGGCAGGTTCAGGTCGAGAACCACGAGGTCATAATCCGACTCCAGGGCGGCTGATCGTGCTACTTCGCCATCCTTGAAGACATCCACTGCGTAATGTTCGCTTTCGAGTCCTTGTCGGACAAACTTCGCCAGGGCTTCATCATCTTCAGCAATAAGAATTCGCATAATCGTGAACCGTCCTTAATCGAACAGCTCAGTCTAGTTAGAAATGGCTCAAATGCAGCCGGTTTGGCCCACGCACAAAGGTATCGGGATTCGAAAATGGATCACGGTTCCAAAATGGTGAGACTACCTGGGGTTCCGCACTCGTTCTGGTACCTGGAGCGCCAATTGTTGGGAGAGCTGTGAGCGGGGATAATTCAAAATGGATAGCTGTGAACCGGAGAGAGAAGATTGGGAATCTGGAACCAAACGGCCCTGAAGTCGCTGATCGTTCCGGGTGGGATCGTTCTCCTCGTGGCGTTTGGGTTGACGTATTCCGGTTGGTTGACGCTTCCCGTACCGGCTTTATCATTTCTGTACTATTGCGCGCTCGGGCTCGGTGTGTTGCTCGCCTGGAGGTTCCACTCGAGCCGTATCCTCCTTTCACTGGCAGTGATCTTTCTGGCGCAACAGGGGGTGAGTCTATCGATCGCACAGCCTCCGTTTGTGCTGGCGACGGTAACCGCTGCGGCAATCCTTGTGTCGACAAATTTCGTTCTCATCGCACTGATGCATGAACGCGGTCTTACCCGGGAGGCATTAGTTCCATCTCTTGTATTTTTGTTTCTGCAATGTCTGACGGTTACTGTTTTTTGCGGTGCAGCGCCTCGTGCCCGGAATCTCGGCCCATGGGTTCCCATTCCTCAATACGTTCTTGTGGTTGCGGCATCCGCGTGTATCTTTCTTTGCGTTCGATTCTGGCTGACCCGAAAGCCTGTGGATGCTGCCCTGCTCTGGTCACTTTGTTCAGTTCTTCTTGCTCTCCACCAGGCGGGAACGGGGCGCGCTTCAATGACTTACTGGAGTGCCGCTGCATGCATCCTCGGTGCCTCGATTGTCGAGAATTCGTATCTGCTTGCTTACCACGATGAGCTGACCAGTCTGCCTTCACGGCGCGCGTTCAAAGATGCCCTGCTGCGGCTCAAGGAGCCTTACTCAATTGCAATGGCCGATATTGATCACTTCAAGCGATTTAACGATACCTACGGACATGAGACTGGTGATCAGGTATTGCGGCTCGTGGCGGCGAACCTGGCGCATGTGACCGGTGGTGGTCAAGCTTACCGGTGCGGCGGCGAGGAATTCACCATTGTTTTCCCTGGAAAGACGACTGGGGAAGTGGTCGAGCACCTCGAGCGATTGCGGCAGGCGGTCGAAGCTGCGGAGTTCCGCATGCGCGGAGATGACCGACGCCAAGTGCCACGCGGACCAGACCGAAGAAATCAACGCAGCCGAACACGTGCCGGGAAAGGGGACGTAATCCGGCGGCTGGCCGCAGAACGAACATCGGAGATATTGTCGGTCACGATAAGCATTGGCGTTGCGAGTGCGACGAGGGAAAAGTCGAATCCCGAAGCTATCGTGCAGGCAGCGGATAAAGCGCTGTATCGGGCCAAAGAAAACGGGAGGAACAGGGTGGAAACGTTCTCTGCAGGCAGACGCACGCGAGTGAAGGCTGCTGGGATTGCCTGAAGAGCAAAGAGATCACGTGCGGCCCGGACCGCCGACCGTTGGACGGGAAGATGACGGCCCGGTTCCGTACGTATCGCAAGCACCGCAGGCCGTGCGGTCAGCCGGCGGTCGCAGGTGGGATCGGGCGTTTCCGGCCGCTACCTCCGCAGGCGGGACACTTCATACGGATAAACGCAACGCCTTCGGACTTCCCGTTCAAGTCCACCGGCTTCGCAATATATCCAGAACCGCCGCAGTTCGGGCAGTCGTCCGGAGCCACTCCTTATCCCCCTCGTGTTAAAGGCATTTTCTCGTGGATGTCCAGAAAATTTGCGACGGACAGTTTTGCGTTACGAATCCCGAACAAACCGCATAAACAGGCCGCTGGAACGCGATTGGTGCGCACGGCCAGATGCCAGCGAACCACGGAAGTAATCGATGTCTCGGAGATAGACAAGGACAACCGTCGAGATAAACCGACCCTTTACGACCAGGTTAGCTTTCCAGCTTGAATATTCTTGCCATCTTTAGCCACTTCTCGCCCGGCTTGGCTTCCGGAAGGGCCTGCTGAAACTTCCACATGAGTTCTTCCCACTGCTGCACTTTGAGATTCGAGCGATCGGCGGCAGCTTTGGCTTCAAAGGAGAACTCTTCGTCGACTTCCATGATCATGAACATGCGTGTTCCGAGGAGATAGATTTCCATGTCCGAGATGCCTGAGTCTCGAATACTTTTGGTGATCTCAGGCCAGATTTTCTCGTGGTAGCGCTTGTACTCCGCGATCAGCGTGGGATCGTTTTTCAGATCGAGGGTGAGACAAAAGCGGCGTGTCATTCGAGTTCTCCAGCTGGAATGGCCACGGCGCCAACGGATGCAGTCGACGTCCGGAATCCTTTCACTCCAAAGTAGAAGACCACTGCATGACACAAAAGCGGGACTACAAAAGCCCGCTGAATATTCCAAGCATCCGAAATTCGACCCATGGCCATCGGACAGACAGCACCGCCGATAATCGACATGACCAACAGCGAGGAACCAAGCTTCGTGTAAGGGCCGAGATTCTTGATGCTAAGCGCAAAGATTGTCGGAAACATGATCGAATGAAAGAACCCCAGCGCAATAATTGCGACAATCGTCGGCACGCCTGAGGCAGTAAGGATCACGGCAAGACAGACCAGGGAAGCGGCTGCATAGATACTCAACAGCCGGCTCGGAGCCACTTTGTGCATAATTGCCGCGCCGGAGAATCGTCCGATCATAAAGCCAAACAAGTGACCTTGGAGGAAGAGCGCTGCGAGCTTCTCGTGGGTTCCCGTCAGGGTGAATTCGCTGAAACGGATAATGAAGCTGGCAACACCCACCTGCGCGCCGACATAACAGAACTGAGCCGCAACGCCTTTGATCAGGTGTGGGAATCTCAGCGTTCCGCTGAGCTTCGCATTGACCTCGCTCAAGCCCGTGTCCGTGGATTCCTGGATCTCAGGCAGCCTTGTGAAGTAAATCAAAAGAGCGATGAGGAGAAAAATCCCGGTGATGACCATATACGGGGTTTTCACCATATTTGCTTCGGAGATGCGATAGTTCAGCAGTTCTGCCGGAGACATCGCTGCCTGTTGCGCGGATGTGTACTCAATCCCAGACAAAATGAATTTCGAGCCCAGCACAGCAACCAAAAAAGCGCCAGTGGCATTGAACGATTGCGTCAAGTTCAGTCGCCGTTCAGCACTTTCTGCTGGCCCCAGCGTTGTAACATAAGGATTTGCGGCAACCTCAAGCACCGACTGGCCACAAGCCATTATGAAAAGTGCAACCAGAAAGAAGGCGTACATCCGGACAGATGCTGCCGGGATGAACAGGACCGTTCCCGTCGCGCAAACCAACAGACCAACCAGGATCCCGCGCTTGTAACCGATCCGCTGCATGAGCCAACCTGCCGGAAATGCAGCCAGAAAGTAGCCGCCGAAGAAAGCGAACTGGATCAGAGACGACAGAGTATCCGAGAGGCCGAATGCCTTCTTGAAGTGCTGGATCAGAACGTCATTCAGGTTGACCCCGATGGCCCACACGAAAAACAGAGTCGTCACCATCGCGAGGGGGACAATGTAACAGCGTTCCGTGATGGGTGCGGATGTTGTCATAAGCAGTCTCTCTGAGGCTCCTTACGTGAGTGCACGATCGAGATGAACATAACCGCCGTCGACAAAGAGGTGCTGACCGGTGGTGTGACTGGACTTCTCCGAAAGCAGGAAAACGACCATCGAAGCGATCTCGTGGGCTGTGGTCATGCGCTTTTCCAGCGGAATCTTGGAGAGAATCACAGTCAGTTTTTGATCGGGATTCGGAAAGGTATCAAGCCAGCTGCGGTAGAGAGGAGTCATGACTTCGGCTGGAATCACGGTGTTCACGCGGATTCCGTAGGGCAAGAGTTCAGCTGCCCATTCACGGGTGAGAGCCATGATGGCTCCCTTGGACGATGCATAACCAGAGGTACTGCCTTGCCCGGTGACCGCTGTCTTCGACCCGATGTTGACGATGGAACCGTGCCAGCGTTTCAAATGCGGCAGCGCGTAGTGGGCCATGCTGTAGTAGTGGACGAGATTGCGGTTGAGCGAGGCAACGTACTCCACGGGATTGCCCTGCTCAAGGCCGACTTTGTCGTTGCGTCCCGCATTGTTGACCAACGCGTCCAGCCGGCCGAATTCCTTCACCGTGTCTTCAACCGCTTGCGCGCAGGTTTCGGGTGATGAAAGGTCAACCGTAATCAGGCCGCCTCGGGCTCCATCGCGTTGCAACTCCGTTTGCAGGTTCTTTCCAGCTTGAGCATCTCGCCCCACAATCACCGGAACTGCGCCTTCCGCGGCGATTGCGTGCACAATGGCGGCTCCAATTCCCTTCGCACCGCCAGTCACAATGATGACTTGGTCTTTCAGTCCGAGATCCATCACTAGCCTCGCAGATTGCAGAATCCTCCATCTAACGGATAGTCCATGCCGGTTATGAAAGAGGCTTCCTCCGAGCACAGGAAAACGGCGAGAGCAGCGACCTCTGCGGGCTCGGCCATGCGTCCGATCGGCTGTGCCTTCGCCAGCTTGTCAAACATCTCCTGCTCGCGCCCGGGATAGTTCTTCTTCAGGTAGTCATCCACGAAGGGTGTGTGCACCCTCGCCGGCGAAATGCAATTACAGCGAATATTGTGGGCCAGATAGTCTCGCGCCACGGAATAGGTCATGGCGATGACCGCGCCCTTGGTCATGGAATAGAGGAAGCGATCCGGAAGCCCCGAAGAGCCTGCAATCGAAGCCATATTAAGGATGGTGCCGCCCCCGTGATTTCGCAAGTGTCCAACGATGGCGTGCATGCAGTTGTAGAAGCCCTTCACGTTGATGCGGACGAGGCGGTCAAAGTCTTCTTCCGAGGAACTCTCGACTGTGCCGATGTGGGAGATTCCGGCATTGTTGACAAGAATATGAATCCGCTCGCGCTCGAACATGCTTGAGAAGACAGCGCTAACTTTACCCTGGTCGGTTACATCACACACGTGTGGCGAGGCTCTGCCGCCTGCGGCGAGGATTTGCTGACATGTGGAAACAGCCGCACTTTCATTGATGTCGAGCACTCGGATGGCGGCCCCATGCTTTGCAAAACGGAGAGCGATAGCCTGTCCGATGCCGCTGCCTGCGCCGGTTATGATCGCGACTTTGCCGTCGAGTCGAAAAGTCGAACCGAGATCGCCCTGGCTGGTCAGAGGGAGACTCCTCGCTTCCAAGGAATGAAATCTTCCTGTGCCTTCTGCTCCGCCTTGGTGTGAACGGCGCCGCTTGCGAGTTGAATCACGAAATCGAGGATGTTCTCTCCCATCTTCTGAATTGATGATTCCCCTTCTATGATCGGACCTGTATCGATGTCAATGATGTCAGGCATACGGCGAGCGAGGGCTGAGTTTGTAGAGAGTTTCACGACAGGCGCGATCGGATTCCCTGTAGGTGTTCCAAGGCCAGTGGTGAACAGCACCAAACTTGCGCCGGCACCCACTTGCGCCGTGACGCATTCGACGTCGTTTCCCGGAGTGCATTGCAGGCTCAGCCCGGATTCTGTCGAATATTCGGGATAATCAAGCACCGCGGTGACTGGGGACGTGCCGCCCTTTTTGGCTGCCCCCGCCGACTTCATCGCATCCGTGAGAAGGCCGTCCCGCATGTTTCCAGGAGAGGGGTTCATTTCAAAAGCGGAGCGTACGGCAGCAGCTCTGGCGGCATAGTCAATCATCAGTCGCATGAAGCGATCCCCAACGTCTTTTGTACGTCCGCGATCAATCAGTTCCTGTTCCACGCCGCATAATTCGGGAAATTCGGACAAGATGGTTCTTGCACCTAACGCTGCCAGCAGGTCGGACGTGTGTCCGATTGATGGATTGGCTGAGATTCCAGAGAAGCCGTCGGATCCACCGCATTTTAGCCCGACGCACAACTTCGTCAAGGGAGCGGCAGTGCGCTGTGCCTTATCGGCTTGGACCAATCCGGCGAATGTCTGCTGGATTGCTTCGCGCATCATGGCAGATTCCGAGCCGCTCTTCTGCTGCTCAAAGATAAACAGAGGCTTGTCAAAATTGGGATTGCGCTTGCGAACTGAGGACTGAAGGATTTCGATTTGCGCGTGCTGACAGCCGAGGCTCAGCACAGTAGCTCCGGCTACATTGGGATGGTGAATGTAGCCTGCCAACAATCCGCATAAGTTGTTGGAATCCTCGCGGGTTCCGCCGCAACCACCTTCGTGCAGGAGAAATCGAATTCCATCGACGTTCGGGAAGAGTTTCTCGTGGTGTTTCGTGCTCGTCTGAGATTGGATCGTAGCTTCAGCTTCAGACGCTTTTCCTTCACGGTAGAGTCTGACCAGTTCCGCCACCTGTTGCCGATAAACCTGCGGTGCAGCAAATCCGAGTTCTTCTTCGAAGGCCTGTTTGAGAACCTGGATATTCTTGTTTTCGCAAAAGACAAGAGGAACGACCAGCCAAAAGTTCCGTGTGCCGACTTGACCATCGGAGCGCTGATAACCCTGGAAAGTGGTCTGCAACCAGCGGGAAACGTCGGGCGGCGACCATTTATATTCTTTCGATTTTTCGTGGAACGGAGCGGCTTGGTGCCGGATATTCCCGGTCGTGAGAAGTTCGCCCACCGCGATTGGCTTCGCAGCTTTCCCGACCATTACGCCGTACATTACGACGGGGTCCCCCAGGGCGAGATCAGTGGTCGCAAACTTATGTTTGGCGGGAATATCGGATTTCAGAACGTACTCAGATCCACCATTTTCAATCGTCTCGTTTTGCTTCAAGTCAGTGAGCGCAACGAGCACATTGTCGCGAGAATCGAGTTGGAGCACTCGGGAATTCATCCATCGACCTGACCGCTGGACGCGATGTTCGGCAGTGTAAACGTTTAAGAGATGCGCCGCAATTGGGTTCGGCACCGCGTGGCGATTACGCTGGCAATCTCCAGAAGCGTTGCGCATTGCCGCCAAGCACGGCATCTCGAACCGCAGCCGTTTGAAGGCTGAGGTACCTCTTGACCACATTGATTGCGCGCTCGTAGGGAGCTGCCACCAGGCAGACTGGCCAGTCTGAGCCAATCATGAGCCGGTCCGGCCCAAACGATTCGAAAGCTACATCAAGATAGGGAGTGATTTGGTCTGGTGTCCAATGCTGCCAGTCCGCTTCGGTGACTAGTCCAGAGAGTTTGCAGAAGACGTTGGGGAAAGTGGCGAGGCGCTGAATTCCCTTGGCCCAGACGTCGATCTCTCCGTTCTTAATCGGAGGCTTGGCAAGATGGTCGAGGACGAACCTCTGTTGAGGAAATTGCTCGACGAATTCAGCCGCGACGGGAAGATGCCGCGTGTAGATCAGAATGTCATAGGCAAGGTTGAAATGTTCGAGCAGGGAGACTCCTCGAAGAAAATCAGGCCGCATCAAGAAGCGATCGTCCGGTTCAGCCTGCACGATGTGCCGAATGCCAACGAGCTTGGGATTCTTTGAAACTTCAGACAACTGAGAGGCAATGTCAGGCGAGCAGAGATCGACCCAGCCGATCACACCCAAGATCGTTGGCGCCTGCTCAGCCAGTTCCAGCATCCATCGAGTCTCGTACAGTGTCTGGCGGACCTGGACAAGAATAGACCCATGGAAATCGCAGCGCTGCAACTCGGGTTGTAGATCGTCGGGGAGGAAGTTGCGGCGCAGGGCGGCCATCGGGTCATCGAGCCAGCCATATTCTTCGGCGTTGTAGATCCAGTAGTGCTGGTGCGCGTCGATGTGCATGGATTCATGCTATCGCGAACCGCAAGCAGCGACGCATCTGGAGAAACTCACGACAATCGCTTTCGAGGTGGGAGTATTACTTCGCAGGGCAACGCTATCGATCGGCACCAGGACGTTGGTTTCCGGGAAATAAGTGGCAACACAGCGCCGTGGAATTTCGTAGGGAACGGCTACAAAGCTTGGGGCATGGCGCAACTCTTCACCCGTGTTGCGGTTGCGAAAATGGCTGGTGATATCAAGGAGATCTCCGGGAGCAATGCCCATTTCCTTCATGTCATCGATATTGATCAACACAACGCGCCTTCCGTGAAAGATCCCACGATAGCGATCGTCCAAACCGTAGATCGTGGTGTTGTACTGGTCGTGGCTGCGAAGCGTCGTCATGAGGAACTGATTTGACTCGAGGTGAATCGGGTCGACGGCCGAAACCGAGAAGTGTGCCTTGCCGTTTTTTGTCGTGTAGTCGTTGTGGCGGGCGGCGTTCGGCAGGTAGAAACCACCATGCTGCCGCACACGGCGATTCATGTCCTCACAGCCGGGCACAATCGATGCGATGAGATTCCGAATGCGGTCGTAGTCCTCGACCAGATGCATCCAGTTCACCTTTGTCCGGTTTCCCAGAGTCGCGACAGCCAATCGCGCGACGACCGTTGGTTCACTCAAAAGCTGTTCCGAAGGCGGCTGCAGATTTCCACGCGAGGAGTGGATGATACCCATCGAGTTTTCGACACTGACAAACTGCAATCCGGACAGTTGCATGTCGCGATCCGTGCGGCCAAGACAGGGCAAGATCAACGCCTGCCTGCCCGGAATCAAGTGAGAGCGGTTAAGTTTCGTGGAAACGTGAACTGTGAGCGTGCAGCGCGATAACGCTTCAGCAGTGAACTCAGTATCGGGTGTGGCCGAGAGGAAGTTCCCACCCATCGCAAAGAAGACCTTGGCCTCGCCGGAGTACATCGCCTTGATGGAATCAACCACATCCCACCCATGCTTGCGGGGAGGATCGAAACCGAAGTTGTTACCCAGTTTGTCGAGAAAACTGGCGGGCATGCGCTCCCAAATACCCATCGTGCGGTCGCCTTGGACGTTGGAGTGTCCCCGCACCGGGCAGATGCCAGCGCCAGGGCGCCCCATGTGACCACCCAGCAGCATCAAGTTGACGATCTCTTGAATGGTTGCGACGGCCTGGCGCTGCTGCGTCAGGCCCATTGCCCAACAGGCGATCATGGCCTTCGATCGCAAGACGATGGCCGCAATCTCTCGTATCTGAGATCGGGCGATCCCGCTTTGCGCCACGATCTCGTCCCAGGAAGCGGCAGAGATTGCCGCGCGAAAATCCTCGAAGCCAGCGGTCTTCTGTGCGATGAACGTCTGGTTGATTGCGCCCGGGCGCCTCGCATCTTCTTCCAGGATCTCTTTACAAAGTCCCTTGAGAAACGCGAGATCGCCGCTCAGACGAACCTGAACGAAATGCTTGGCGATTTTCGTGCCGGGACCGAGAAGGTGGAGAACATCCTTGGGGTGCTTGAAACGGGTGAGACCAACTTCGGCAAGCGGGTTCACGCTGATGATCGTCGCGCCGCGCCGGGCCGCACGCTGCAAGGTCGCAAGCATGCGCGGATGATTGCTGCCAGGATTCTGGCCAATAATAAGGATAGTGTCGGCCAGGTCGAAGTCATCGAGCTTAACGGTTCCCTTGCCGACGCCGATTACTTCCCGCAGTGCCAATCCAGAAGATTCATGGCACAGGTTCGAGCAGTCGGGCAGGTTATTCGTGCCGAACTGGCGGACGAAAAGCTGGTACAAAAATGCAGCCTCGTTGCTGGTCCGGCCTGACGTGTAGAAGATCGCTTGATCCGGACTACTCAAAGAATTAAGTTCTCCGGCAATCATGGTGAAGGCGTCGTCCCAGGAAATCGGCTCGTAGCAGGTGCTGTCAGCCCGCAGAACCATGGGATCGGTCAATCGGCCCTGGTGCCCCAGCCAGTAGTCCGATTGTTTTGAAAGTGCTGTGACGCTCCACGAGCGAAAGAAATCAGGAGTGCAGCGTTTTCCGGTCGCCTCCTCAGCGATCGCTTTTACCCCATTTTCACAGTATTCGTTGAGTGAACGTTCACGATCGGGATCAGGCCAGGCGCAACCGGGGCAATCGATTCCGTCGAACTGATTGAGATTTGTCAGGGCAGAAATTCCTCGCGCCAAGCCCAGTTCCTTCAGCGTGAATTCAGCGGCTTTGAGAACGGATTTCAGTCCCGCGGCAACGCTGGCTGGTGAAGTGACCTGAATGCCCTCGATCTCAATCGGAGGTTGGGAGCGCAGAGAGCCGCGTGTTGCAGCACCCTTCTCCACGACACCCGCTTCGGGCTCAGTTTTCATTTCCCCACGATCCCCAGACGAGTGTTTAGTTTACGACAGAAGTGATTTAGGGCATTGTTACCGCCGTGCACGTGGAGTAGAGTATCGGGTTATTTCGGTCGCCCTTGCCACGCAGTCCTACCATTGAGTGTCGTCTTCGGCCAGGAGGCAAAATGAAGAACGAACAGCGATCCCAGACCCCTTCAACGGGTTCAGTGTCCCGGAGGCAATTCGTAGCAACAAGCGCGGCTGCGGCGGTTGGATTCTCGATTGTCCCGCGGCGGGTGCTGGGCGGCGTAGGATTTGTGCCCCCAAGTGACAAAGTCAACATTGCGTTCATCGGCGTAGGTGCCCAAGGGCTGCGCGTCATGTTGCATTTCTTGCGCGAGCCTGACGTGCAGGGTGTCGCTGTTTGCGACGTGAACAAGGGCAGCGCGGGGTATCCGCAGTGGGATACGCATGAGTTCTGCAAGTCTGTGCGCAAGCTGCTGGGAGTGGATAGCGGCTGGGATTGGCTCAGCCCTGATCAGCCAATTCAACTCAGCCATACATTGCAGGTTACCAGCGGTGTTGCGGGACGCGAACCGGCCCAAAAGATTGTCGAGGGTTATTACGGAACCCAGCAGAAATCGGGTCAGTATCGTGGGTGCGCGGCCTTCAACGATTTCCGCGAACTCCTGGAGAAACAGAAAGACGTGGATGCGGTGGTTGTTTGTACCACGGACCACCTGCACGCGGCGATAACAGCAGCGGCGATGAAGAAACATAAACATGTCTTCTGCCAAAAGCCGCTGACACATACGATTTATGAATCGAAACGCATCGCCGAGATTGCTCGCGAGACGGGTGTCGCCACGCAGATCGCCGTCGCGAATCAAGCGTCGGAAGACACGCGCCTGCTATGTGAATGGATCTGGGCGGGTGCCATCGGCCCGGTGCGTGAGGTGTACAACTGGTCGAGCCGTCCCTTCTGGCCGCAGGGCGTTGAGCGACCGAAAGATACGCAGCCTGTTCCCGAAGGATTGGATTGGGATCTATGGCTGGGCCCGGCGCCGGAGCGTCCATTCAACCACGCGTACCTTCCGTTCGTGTGGCGTGGGTGGACAGACTTCGGGTGTGGTTCACTGGGGGACATGGGGTGCTACAGCTATGACACGATCTTTCGAGTGATGAAGCTCGAAACCCCGACGAGTGTAGAGGCGAGTTCGACGGACCGCTACGATGAGACGTATCCACAGGCGGAGATCATTCGCTACGATTTTCCCGCGCGAGGCGATATGCCACCCGTGAAGTTCACATGGTACGACGGTGGACTCAAGCCGGCTCGACCAGCCGAACTGGAACCCAATCGTCCGTTCCGCGGAGAGGAAGACGAAGAGGAAGGGCTGCTTTTCGTAGGAGATAGCGGCAAGATTCTATGCGGATTCAACGGAGCGCGTCCCAAGCTAATTCCACAGTCAAAAATGGACAGCTACAAACAGCCTCCGAAAACACTTCCCCGGTCGCCGGGTAATGAGCGGGAATGGCTCGACGCCTGCAAGGGCGGGAAGGTGAAACCCGGGGGGAATTTCGAATTCGAAGATCTGGTGACGGAGACTCTTCTGCTCGGGAATGTTGCTGTTCTCACGGGCGAGAAACTTACGTGGGATCGAGCCAACCTGAAAGTCAACAATTCTGATCTCGGGCAAAAGTACATCCGTCCAGAGAGACGAAAAGGATGGGAACTCTAGCTTATTAATAATGCGCAATCAGCGGATACGGAGACTGCAATGGCAGCGATTTCAAGAAGAGAGTTTTGCAAGACAGTCAGTACGTCGGCAGCGGCCGTCGGTTTAATGTCATCGGGCGTGTTGAAGCTAGAGGCGAATCCTTTGGGCTTGCCAATTGGATGCCAGACCTGGCCAGTGCGGGAGATGATTGCCAAGGACTTTCCCGGCACGCTGAAGCAGCTTGCCGCTGCAGGATTCCAGAGTATCGAGATGTGCTCGCCTGTGGGCTATGACGACAACGGATTCGGTGGGTTGGTCAAATACAAGGGATCTGAACTCAAGAAAATTATTGGCGATGCCGGTCTCACCTGTGTCAGCTCTCACTTCGGCCTAGACGAACTCCGGAAACATCAGGATGACCGAATTGCGTGGGCGGTCGATCTTGGATTGACCCAGATGCTCGTTGCCAGCCTCGATGGGCCCAAGAATCCAACAATGGACGACGTAAAGCGAGCGGCGGACGAATACAACAAGATGGGCGAAAAAGCTGCGAAGGCGGGTATTCAGCAAGGCTTGCACAACGAAGAGTTCGAGACATCTATGGTGAACGGAAAGCGCACATACGACATGCTGTTCGAACTTCTTGACCCGAAGTACGTTAAATTCCAGTTCCAGGTCTCCACCATCAGCGAAGGATTCGACGCGGCGGAATATTTCAACAAGTATCCGGGCCGCTTTGTCTCCATGCATGTTCAAGGATGGTCGGCGCCATCCAAGAAGATCACGGCGGTGGGCAAGGATACTTTGGACTGGAAAAAGATCTTCGCGGCGGCCAAGACGGGTGGAATCAAAAATTACTTTGTTGAAATGAAGCTCGAACTGATGCAGGAAAGCGTTCCCTATCTTCGCAACCTGCAGGTTTGAGCGGGCCCGCCGTTTCCGCGAGGCGCAAGTCCTTTCTTTCGCTGCTGATAAAAATTATCGGGTCTCCGTAATAATCCGGAGACCCGATTCGTCTTTAGGAGTGTAAGTGAGCAGCATGGAGGAGTACCCTGCGAAGCGTACTGATAGAGGAACCCGCAATCGCCATTCCGGACGAACTCGAGCGGTCTTTCCGAGCGCATCACGGACTTGTCTTCCGCACGGCCTACCAGATCACCGGGAACGCCGCCGATGCGGAAGATGTGTTGCAGACCATATTCCTACGTCTGCTCCGTCAGTCTGATCAGACCCACAGAGTTGAGAATGAGGAAAGTTATCTGCGGCGGGCAGCGGTCAACGCCTCTCTTGATGTTGTGCGATCGCGGCAAGCAGACCGGACTCTGGAGTTGGTAGACGTGGAGAGTGGCACCAGCCACGGCGAGGGCGCCGACTTGCGGCAGGCCCTTGCGCGAGCGATGAGCACGCTCCAGCCGCGACAAGCAGAAGTTTTCGTATTGCGATTTCTTGAAGGGCTCAGCAATAAGGAGATCGCACGGATGCTGGGCATTTCACAGGTGCTGGTGGCTGTAATTGTTCACCGCACCCGGCAACAGCTCCGCAAGGAGCTTCGGAAGTATCTAGGAGACAGGTCATGAAAGAGGATAATTTCGACCATTTGCTTTCGGAAATTCGAAATGAAGAGGTAGACCCGGAGGTTGTCGCCAAGGCCAGCGAGCGGGTCTGGAAGACTATTACCGGCGCGGCTCCAACCGTGGATCCGAGTGCGCATACTCTTCGAAGCTGTGAAGATTTTCAGGCATTGATACCTGGATACTTGGCCCGTCAACTGGCGCCTGCCCGTGCGCTTCTTTTTGAGGATCACATCCATGCGTGCGTCGCGTGTCGCCACGCCATGGAGCGAGTCAAGGACGGAGAGCAACAGCGTGTGTGGCGCCTTGAATCCCGGCGTACAAGTGTGATGCCTTGGCGATGGGCGATGGGAGCGTTAGCGACTGTGGCAGTGGCGGTTGTTGCATTTGCATTCCTCAACGGCATGTTTCCCGGACAGCACACGGTTCAAGCAGCAGTGCAGGCGGTGGACGGCTCGCTCTATGCCGTGAGTGGAACTGAGATGCATCTGGTTCCTGTTGGCTATGAAATCAGGAATGGAGAGGAAGTCCGGACAGCGAAAGGATCAACCGCGGTGGTTCGATTGCTGGATGGGTCGCTCGTGGAGATGGGAGCGCGCTCCGAGCTTTCGGTTTCCCGTCAGTGGAGAGGTACGACGATTCATCTGGGAAATGGCCAGGTGATCGTACAGGCGGCCAAGCAACGTGCGGGGCGACGGCTCTTCGTCGCAACTGACGACGGCCTCGTGTCGGTGAAGGGCACGATATTCTCTGTCAATCACGGGATCAAGGGATCTCGGGTAGCGGTGATTGAAGGAGTCGTTCGAGTTGACTTCGGCACGAATACCACGGACCTTCAGCCGGGGGAGCAAGCCACGTCCAGCTCTGCTGTCTCGAAAGTGCCGGTTCAAAACGAGATTGCGTGGAGTCGAAACTCCGCGAAATACCTGGCATTGCTTGGGGACTTTGCTGTACTGCAGAAGCAGATTGCTGCGATTCCTGGCCCAGGATTACGTTACAGCTCGGAACTTCTTCCGTACGTTCCCGATCGTACAGTCGTATATGCCGCGATTCCGAATCTTGCAAACACGATCGGCGAAGCTAACCGGCTATTCCAGGACCGGCTGAAACAAAGTCCAGAGCTGCGGGATTGGTGGAAACAGCAGCAGAAAGGCAATGGCCCAAAGCTGGAGGACGTGCTGGATCAGGTCAAGAGCTTCAGTGGCTACCTCGGCGACGAAGTTGTACTCGCAGTGAGCAAAGAGGGAACGAACTATACAGCTCCTGTCGTCCTCGCCAAGGTTGCGCAGCCGGGCCTAGACGGCTTCCTGCAGAGCGAAAGCAAGAGGCTGAATACGAACCCGTCGCAGACCGGGTTGCAGATCGTCCGCGACCCCTGGTCGGCAACCGTGGCTCCCGGCCATCCGTTATTGGTGTTTGCGACCAATGATTTACTGGTTGCGACGCCCGACCTGGCGCAGTTGCAACTGACCGTAAAGCGCTCACAGCAGGGCGGCAGCAGCGCCTTTGCCGGGACGCCCTTCTATCAGCAGATCGTTCGCTCTTATGAACAGGGGGCCGAATGGCTATTCTGCGCCGATATGGAACAAATTGTCGCGGCCAACGTACAAGCTGATAGCAGGAACCGCGATCTGCCGGCCGGGATGGAGAACGTGCGCTACCTGATGATGGGGCATCGAGAAGTCGGGGGCAAGCCTGAGAGTCACGCGGATCTGACCTTCGCTTCCGAACGGCAAGGTGTGGCGTCGTGGCTCGCAGCGCCGGCTTCGATGGGGTCGCTGGAGTTTGTTTCTCCTAATGCCAGCATGGTGACGTCGGTGGTGATCAAGAATCCGCGCAGCATCATGGAAGAAATCTTCAAAATGGCGGGAAGCGGTGATCCGGATTTCTCGCAGCATCTCGCTGAATTCGAGTCGAAGACCGGAGTCAACGTGTTAAACGACATGACGGCTCCTCTGGGCGGGGAAGTCACCATGGCATTCGATGGCCCAATGGTTCCGACGCCGCGCTGGAAGCTGGTTATGGAAGTCTACGATGCAACAACACTGCAGTCGACGATCGAGAAACTCGTCGACAGCTTCAACCGCGAAAATAACCAAGGTCACTCTCTGCGCGTGACGAAGAAAGAAGTGGGTTCGCGGGCCTATTTTGTGATCAACAGTCCGAACCAACCGAACTACGAAGTGGATTACACTTTTGTCGACGGCTATCTTGTCGCCGCACCTGATTTGGGGACCATCGCCCGTGCGATTCAATCTCGCGAGGCGGGGTACACACTGACACACTCGACGACGTTCCAGGCCCTTTTACCAAGTGACGGCTACACCAGTTTCTCGGCGATCTTTTATCACAACATCGGGCCGGTCGTTGGGCCGCTGGCCGAGCAATTGAAGGCGAGCGGAGCACTGAATCCGCGACAGCAGCAATCCGTAGCTGCGCTCACCTCGAACTCTGCTCCCGGGATGATTTATGCCTACGGCGAGCGGGATCGGATCGTAGTGGCGAGTAACACCGGGTTTATGGGCTTTGACCTGGGAACGCTGCTAACGATGGGACATAATGGGCCATTCGGTCCGCTGATGTTCTTTGGCCAAACCTCAGGACATACGATCCAAAACACTCAATGAGTTCGATGACACAAGCCGGGGTGCCAGCAAGCAGCGATCAAGGCTCACATACTGGTGCTTCGGCTGTGGTGCTCATTGATCTGCAGGGTCTCACGGTTCGCTTCGGCCATCGGGATGTTCTGTGCAATCTGACCACTTCCCTTCGAGGGAGAGCGATTGGGCTACTGGGTCCAAACGGGGCGGGCAAATCCACTCTGATCAATACCCTCCTGGGCTTCTATAAGCCGGCCTCTGGCACGGCTCGCGTGTTTGGCCACGAGATCGGCCGGGATATCAAAATCATTCGAAGCCTGGTCGGCTACATGCCAGAGAACGACGCGTTCATCTCAAAGATGAATGCGGTTTCGTTCGTTCAGATGATGGCTGAGCTTTCGGGTCTGCCCTCGAGTGTGGCGCTGGAACGCGCTCATGAAGCACTGTTTTACGTAGGACTGGCGGAAGCACGATATCGGAAACTGGGAACGTACTCGCTTGGGATGAAACAACTCGCCAAACTGGCGCAAGCAATTGTCCACGGGCCGAAGTTACTGATTCTCGATGAGCCGACGAATGGCTTGGACCCTTCCGCACGCCAGCGCATGATCCGCATGATTCGGGAGATTCGAGATGGGCAGGAAATGCGGATCGTGTTGTGTTCCCACCTGTTGCGTGATGTGGAAGACACCTGCGATGAAGTCCTGATTCTGAAACAAGGGCGCATCGCACATTATTCGAATCTCGATGAAGAGCGCCGGGCGAATAAGCGATTTCTCGAACTTGAGACGTATGGCGCCAACGGAGATTTCAGCGCAGCCATTGAGAAGCTCGGGTGCGAGTGTGCCGTTACCGCCAATCGAATGAAGATGGTGCTGGTGGATGGAATCGAGACACGAGACATTTTTCGAGTGGCAGCCGCACAACAAGTGCGGATACGCCGCATGAATTTCCGCCGGGACACTCTCGAAGATATCTTCTTGAAGGCGATGGAGAGTTGAACAGGATTCGGAAGGAGCGAAGAGCCTAAGATGGCAGTCTATCGGCGCAACTACAAACCGTACACTGGCGGGCTCACGCCGGCCTGGTCACGCTTCTTCGTCCTTTTTCGTTACTCCAAGAAGAACCTGTTCCGTTCGAAGGTCCAAACAGGTTTTTTCGTTGCGTGTTTTTTCTATCCCGTGGCTTGCCTGGTGATGATTTATCTGGCAAACAGCGCAAGCTTCCTGGAAAAAATCGGTGTTCCCGGTCAACTCCTTACGATCGACAACCGGTTCTTCTTTCGGTTCATCAGCGTGCAGGGTGCGCTCGCTTTTCTGCTTACGGCGTTTGTGGGACCCGGGCTCATATCACCGGATCTCGCCAACGGGGCCTTGCCACTATATTTTTGCCGGCCATTTTCTCGTGGCGAATACGTTCTGGGAAAGTCTTCTGTACTGGGAATCCTTCTCTCGCAAATCACCTGGATTCCCGGCCTGATTCTGTTCGTAATTCAGGCGAGTTTTGCGGGAGCGGCTTGGACCTGGAACAATCTTTGGATCGCCGGCAGTCTCGTCGTTTCCGCGCTAATTTGGATTGCGATGCTCTCACTGTTGGCGATGGCACTTTCGGCTTGGGTGAAATGGAGAGTCGTGGCCGGGGCTCTGCTGCTCGCGGTGATGTTTTTTGGCGCCGGCTTTGCGCAGGCGGTCAACGCTGTCTTACGGACCGACTCCGGACACTTTTTTGATGTCGGGTATCTGATCGTAGCCGTAGTAATCCGACTGTTCCAGGTGGACGCCGACCAGGCGATTCCCGCAAGCCAGGCATGCATTGCACTGCTCGGGTACTGCTCTATTTGCCTGTGGCTCCTCATGCGCAAAGTGCGTGCCTACGAGGTAGTCCGGTGAACGATCACATCATCTTCGAGGATGTGTCGAAGTTCTACGGCGAAATCCTAGGCGTCAATAAGGTGAACCTTTCGATTCCTCCAGGCATTACAAGCCTGGTGGGGCCAAATGGTTCAGGCAAAACGACGCTGATGAACCTTATGACTGGCCTGGTGAAGCCGTCGCGCGGACGGATTCAAGTCTTGGGATATGCGACTAACGATCCGGAAAGCCTGTTCAAGATTGTGGGATACTCCACTCAGTTCGATGCTTTTCCAAAGGGCCTGACGGGATTTCAGTTCATCTACTCCTATTTGTGTCTGGCCGGACGGGATCGGCAAGAGGCGGAAGGGTTTGCCTGGCAGGCCATTGAGCGCGTGAACATGGTCGAGGCTGCTTCGCGAAGCATCGGAAGTTACAGCAAAGGAATGCGCCAAAGAATCAGACTTGCGCAGGCCCTGGCGCACAATCCGAAAGTCCTGGTTCTCGATGAGCCACTGAACGGACTTGATCCTCTCGCGCGCGCAGAGATGATTGCGTTATTTCGGGCGGCTGCCGCGCAAGGCAGCTATGTGATCATCTCGAGTCATATTCTGCACGAAGTCGATGTCATATCCGATCAGGTGATCTTGCTGAGCAACGGATACGTGGTTGCGGAAGGACAGATTCAGAGCGTGCGCAGCGAGATTCAGGAGCATCCTGCTCAGATTCTCATCCGTTGTGATCGCCCCCGCGAACTTGCCTCGAAAATGCTCGCATCGGAGCACATTCTGGAAGTTTGCATTCATAACGATGGCCGCGGATTGCTTCTGAAAACGCGGGATGCGGATCGATTTTATCTTGCGATGAACCAATTGGCACTCAATGGAATTCAAGTCGAGTCGATTGCTCCGGCGGATGACGATGTTCTATCCGTGTACGAGTACCTGATTGGCAATGAAGAGGTAGTCCGATGACCCGAATCTGGTGGGCGCAGGTGAAGTCGGTCATTCGTCTGGAGCTTAAGAAAACCTTCTTCGCCAAGCGCGGGCTATGGATCTATGTGCTTGCCGCATTACCTGTCGTTTTATACATCGCATACGCAGTGGCGATGGCCAACCAGCAGCATCAGACCTCCAGACTCGCGCGTCGTGGCGAGAAGGCGTTGTCATATCAGGACCTGCTCGCGGCCAAGCCTGGCATGACCAAGCAGGAAATTACCACACTGCTCGGAAAGCCTCCAGTTACGTTTCACTGGACGGAAACGAGACCGAAAGGACCAGATTCCAGCGAGGAGATTGCCCACGAAGACTATCAATACTCCGACGGATTGAATGATTTGTATCTGGGAATGGTAAATGGAAAGGTCGAGAGCGTTCGTATTCACGAAGGCTTTAATCAGGGCCAGGACTCGTTCATGTTCGCCGGCGTCTTTCAGTTCTTCTTTCTCAGGCTGGCGATCTTTTTTGGCTGTCTCGGAATCTTCATGAACCTGTTCCGGGGCGAGGTGCTCGACAAGAGCCTGCATTTCTATTTCCTTGCACCAATCCGTCGGGAAGTTCTCATGGTGGGGAAGTTTCTTGCAGGCCTATGCGCCACGTGCGTCATCTTCGTGACCAGCGAACTGCTGCAAACGGCTGCATTTCTGTGGCACTTCAATCCGCAGGCGCAAAACACGTACCTTTATCACAATCACGGTCTCGAGCACGCAGCGATCTACGTTGGCGTGACGGTTCTCGCGTGCATTGGATATGGAAGCTTCTTCATGGTGGCAGGAATGCTGTTCAAGAATCCGATTTTACCCGCGGCTGGTATCCTGATTTGGGAAGGGATCAACCCATTCCTGCCGTCCCTCCTCAAGCAATTCAGCGTTATCTACTACTTGAAGTCGCTCTGTCCGGTCGAGATTCCCGTTTCTCCGGGAACATCTCCGTTCTTTGCTCTGCTGGTATCGAACGCCGAGCCTATTTCTTCGCCGCTGGCGGTTGGTGGAGTCCTGATCGTCACCGCGATCGCGCTGCTCATTTCCGGAGTTCAGGTCCGGCGCATGGAGATCAACTACACAACAGAATAGGAATGGCAGCGCCAGTATTTGCGACGGAAGGGAGCGTGAGCTTACAGCGCATTCCCCTGGCGATAATGTGATCTCTTGGTGGAACCCTCAAGGACGGCGAGGGTTAGAAGGGCATCGTCGATGGCACTCTCTTCCCGAAGGTTGTCTTCCGGCGACAGGAAGAGTTCCCGAGCACGCACCACCATGGCCTTCTTTGCTTCTACGATGCGCTGCTTCACTTGTCCTTTGTCATTCTCGAGAACTGCGGCCAGATAGAGCCGCCGCCACGCAGGAGAATTCTCCAGGACTGATCGTAAGCCTCCACTGGCGAAGGGACCAATTCGCCACCACGTGCGACTCCATCTCGGAAGAAAACTGTGAAGTGATCGCATATTAGCCTCCGCATCGTCATGCGACTGAGTCTTTCCCGGCGCGCGAAGGCGCGCCATTCAGCTGAGGCAACGCTATGCCTAACCATTGTCCCAGTTCACGAAAGTGGCTTAGCCACGAGTCATTGATGTCGCCAGAGTCATGAGACTTCATTGCTTGCGACAAGTCATAGTAGGTATTTTGCTGTCTCCACAGGTTCAGTCCAAAGGGATGAACACGGGATAACGCAATCACGGATTCGACATCCCCGAGCGCTCTCGTCTCTCTTGGATTTCGCATCCAACGTTCCATGGCCTGGTTCAGGCGATCGCGTAAGGCACTCTCGACGATGGAAGCATCCAGACTCAACCCGCTCTGCGCGACGACGTCTAGCAGACTTCGGACAGTCTCTACTCCGGTCGAGGGATCAGTCAGAGCCCGTCGAACGGCCGAGGCCAGCACGAACTCTGTGGTATGACGAAGGACTGGAGGAAGCGAAATGTGCATTTCCGCCAAGAACGACATGAGGGGAGCGTGATTTTCATAAATACGCCGGTATAACCCCTCAGCATCACCCAGAGTGGACGCCAGGATCTGACCGATAATCCGGCGACGCTCATCATGAAATAACGATTTCAATGAGTACGTGGAGGCTCCGAAATAGCGATCAATCATCCGCAGACATCCGGGGACATCACCTCCTGAGAAAGCCCTGCTGGCCTGATCGCTGAATGACTGGAACCAGGTATCGCCGGCGAGCGGGCGCACACCTGCCGACAGATTGTGGTCACCGATGTGGAGAACCCCGAAACCGATATGCAGGGAAGCGTCTGTGGTGTTGGACTGGACACGCGCCTTTCCGCTGGCGAACTTGGTCTTGCCCGATTCGAGCACTTGAAGACTGTCCAGTGAGACGGAGTAACAAAATATGGAGTCTCGCCCGTGAAAGCCATCAAAGATCGAACTGATCGAATAGTGAGCGGCCACACCTTTCAGGTCCAGCATGGCAGGTTTGATGAACTGTTGATAAATGTGCCCGCCATTCCCACACCCAGGAATGTTGCTCCATGCTTCCTGCAGACGTTGTAAAAACGGCTCTTCTCGATTTTCCCCGGAGACCTGCTCGCTAAGCTGCAATGCACGGGTCGCGTATTGCAGGATTTGTAGCGTTGCGGGTCCGGTCAGATCGTCAAAGAACCATCCGCAACTTGTGTACATCAGCATCAAATGACGCTGCATTTCCAACAGCCGCAAAGCCTTTACCCGCTCGTCTTCAGAGTATTCTCGTGCAGCGTGCTGGGCGAAGAACGCATCTTTGTTTTCGCTGCTACGATCCAGTACTACATTGATGTAGTCGTCGCGCGCGAGCCAGGGATCGCGGAACAAGTGCGCGGCACGCACTTCATAGACAGAAGCCAGTTCGTCGCGAAGCCAGTCGAGTGCATTCCGTAAAGGCCGCCGCCACTGCTGATTCCAGCAATTCCCTTCGCCCGATCTACAGCCGCAATCGCTGAACCAGCGGGCGATGCCATGCCCACAACTCCATGAAGTTTTTTCGTATATCTCTACTTCCTGGGTTGGAGGATGAAGGGCCAGAAACTCTCCATAGTTCGTAATTCGGGCGCATTGGTTGCGCTCAATGTATTCAAGCGCGTAGGCCAGGGCCATGTCTCCGTGAGGAGCGTGATGCCCATAAGTTTCTCCATCGGTAGCGATGTGGACCAATTGCGGCCACTGGCGATTCTCGTTAAACCCGCTCAACAGCCGATGTGCCAACTGTTCCCCATTTGTCAGAAGATGTTCGAATGCCACGGCATGCGAGATCGGACCATCGTAGAAAAACAAGGCGATCGTACGTCCGGAAGGAAGATAGCAGTGATAGGCCCGAGTAGGGTCGATCGTGGCGCCATCAACGGACTGCCAGTCTTCCCAGACGCGGGCTCGCGTTCGCCGGGCCTGATGAGGGGCCAGCACTGTGAACTTGATGCCGGCATCGCTGAGCAACTCGAGGCTTTCCAGGTCGGCGGCCGTTTCTGGCAGCCACATACCCTCGGGATTGCGCCCAAAACGATATTGAAAGTCCCGAATTCCCCAGAGAATCTGAGTACGGCGATCGCGTGAATTTGCCAACGGAAGGATCAGATGATTGAATGCCTGCGCGATGGCGGACCCATGGCCGGAAAAGAAAGCTTGGCTCTCCTGGTCTGCAGCGAGGATGCGCTCGTAGGCTTGAGGAGCCTTGTCCTCCAGCCAAGACAGTAACGTCGGGCCGAAGTTGAAACTTATTCGTGAGTAGTTATTGACGATCTTTGCGATACGTCCTTGACCATCGAGAATTCGCGCCGCACCATTCGGCAGGTAGCATTCTGCCGCTACGCGCTCGTTCCAATCGTGATAGGGAAAGGCTGAGTCCTGAAGTTCAACGGCTTCGAGCCAGGGGTTTTCTCTTGGCGGCTGATAGAAGTGGCAATGGATGCAGACGTAGCGCTGCATGAGCCGGCTCTCCCGCGATCGGCCACGCGAGATCTGGTTCGCGAGACCGCGCTCGCGCAAGAAAAACAGGGAGCAGGCAAGCGGTCGCCGCCGCCCTCTCCCCCCAGACAGCTCACAATAACGCCCCGGCCCAATTGCGACTAGAGACATCTATGGTTCCTCCGAATGTTGCCGGCGAGAAACAATCCGTCGAGCAAATCGAAGATCCTCAGGGCCACATGGCATCGTGCGCAAAGAGAGATGCTCTCAAAGTTACTTTTGTGTACGCGTGATTACTGGGGTAAGGCTGACTTGCCGGAAGCCCTCACTACTATCAGGAGAGATCGTTGGATCTGAGACTGCCGTGGTCTCAGAAGGAAGGTCGTGCGGGAAAAATGAGCCTTGCTCGGGTTTTTGCTTGCACTTTACTTGGCGGGCTGCTCCTCGCGCGTGCGGCTTATTCGCTGCACGATGGTGGCGCCTCCTCGACGCCAGCGCCCGTTGCCACAGTGAACCAGGTGACGCATGACGGCCTCGTCAAAAGCGCGGTGTTTTCTGACGGGTCCTCCCTGTACATATCGGAGGAAAAGGACGGACATCAAGTTATCTCGAAGATCGTTCCCTCCACCGGAGAGCAATCGACCATATCGACGCCATTTTCTGATGTTCGGGCACTGGACGTTTCTCCCGACCATGCAAGTTTGCTGGCGTCCCCGGCCCATGCCGGAGTACGAAATCACGAATTGTGGTCGATCCCTCTCGGTCAGATCCAGTCGGCGCGTCTCGCCGACTTGAGTGTTGACGATGCAGCTTGGTCGCCTGACGGTGAGGAACTGGTCTTCGTCCAGGGTACGAAAATCTGCAAAGCGTCCTCCAAAGGTACGAACGTCAGGAAACTTGTCACCGTCAAGGGGAGACCCTTCAGTCCCCGTTTCTCGCCCGACGGGAAAAGAATCCGTTTCAGCTTGAGTGATGTGGAAACCAACACGACTTCTCTTTGGGAGATGGCGAACGACGGCTCCCACCTGCATCAAATGCTCACCCGTTGGAACAATGCTCGCAACGTCTGCTGTGGAGTCTGGAGCGCGGACGGACATTCTTATATTTTCCAGGCGACGCAGAACAGTCCGACGACTGTGACCACGCTGTGGGTTCTTTCCGACAAAGGCAATCAAAGCGAGCCGACGCAACTCACGGATGGACCAATGTCCTTTGGGAATCCGTGGCCTTCCAACGAAAGCAACAAGATTTGGGCTCTAGGTGTGCAGCCCACTGGCGAAGCGGTGAAGTACGACGAAAGGAAAGGGGAGTTCTCGAAGATTCTGTCCGGTATTTCAGCGACGGACGTGGAATACTCGTCCGATGGACAATGGGTAACCTACGTTGCAGTTCCGGACGGCACACTCTGGAGAAGTCGGGCAGATGGAAGTCAACGGCTACAGCTTACCTTTGCGCCAGAACGCGCTGCTCTGCCCCGCTGGTCGCCCAAACAGAAAGACATCGCTTATGTCAGCATTCGGACGGGCCAACCATCGCAGATCCTCCTCATTTCAATAAATGGCGGCAAGGCCTCACCGGTATTTGCCGAAAACAGAGGCCAGATCGACGCCAACTGGTCCGCGGACGGAAAAAAGATGATGTTCGGGTATGTGCACGGGACCTCGAACCTCAGCATCAGTCTGCTTGATCTGACAACGCACACGATCTCCACCATTCCCGGGTCGGAAGGACTGTTCAGTCCGCGATGGTCTCCAGACGGCCGTTACGTCGTGGCATTGTCTCCGGACTTCACGAAGGTGATGCTGTTCGATTTCCAGACTCAGAAGTGGTCCACTTGGCTGGATGAACCCGCGGGTGCGGTCAGTTATCCGATATGGTCAGCTGACAGCAAGTATCTCTACTTTGACGATCTCGTCACTGACGAGGAGTCCATTCGGCGCGTAAAGATCGGAGAGGATCATACCGAGCGTGTATTCGGTATCCATGGTATTGACCGTTATGTTGGTCCCTTCGGGCTGTGGGCTGGGCGGAGTTCGGATGGTTCGTGGATGTTTGTGCGGGACCGCAGTACTCAAGAGGTGTACAGCTTGAACCTGGGGTTATCCAAATGAACGACCTGCGGCGAACTTTGTTCATGGAAGGAATCAAAAGAGCGTGGACCTTGGCACAAGCGGGCTTGCTTGTCAGCCTCGTCGCCTCTGTTGTCAGCGTTCCATTGACAGCACAGACGGAAGACCCTGCTCCCAGCGAGAGGAAAGTGATCACGCGCGTCGAACCGAAATACCCACCTACGTTGGAGCGCCTTTATATCGGCGGAGTGGTTCGCTTGCAGGTTGAGGTTGCGCCGAACGGTACGGTCGAAAGCGCTCAGCTAATCGGCGGGAATCCAATCCTTGGGCAGTCGGCCATCGCGGCGGTCAAACAGTGGAAATACACTCCAGCGAAGACGAAGACGAAGGTCGTCGAGCGACTGGAATTCGATCCGCATCAATAGTGGGACCGCGGTGTTAGTCCGCCAGCACGACGAACACCCCTCCAGTCTCTTTCTCTATTTGCTGCGCTAGGGCGTTAGCCGCTTCGAACGTCGGTTCCATACCAACCAAAACTCGCCAGGTCTCATCTCCCGGACGAAATACCAGGCGTGCAGTTCCATATTTTTCTTCCATCTGCTGTCTCAGACGCTCCGCGTCTGCCCGTTGAGCAAACGTCTGAACTTGTACAGCGTACACTTTCGCGTCTCTTGTGGGCGGCACGTTCAGTATCGACAGCCGTACATTCGCGATTCCTGGCATGGAAATGTCTTGTGCCGCGGCATGTGACAGGTCGATGATGCGCCCTTGCACGAACGGCCCACGATCATTGATTCGGACGTCGACACTTTTGTTGTTGGAGAGATTCTCCACCCGAACGACAGTACCGAATGGGAAAGTCCGGTGGGCGGCAGTTAACTTTTCCATATCGTAGATTTCACCATTTGCAGTGAGACGGCCATCGAACGGATGTCCGTACCAACTGGCGACCCCCGATTGCGTCGCGCTATCGGGTAGCTGCACTTTCCTGGAGCAGCCACTCAAGATCAGCGATGCCGCGAGCGCACCCGCCAGCAGTCCGCAGCAAAACCAACGCATTACACCATGGATTTGCATGCGCCTACTTCAGAAACGTATCCAGGATGCCGCGATATTCCGGGTTGAGCTTCTGATACGCGGGATCCTGTTCAACTGCACCCAAGATCGTTTTTACGTCGGGGGGTGCGCTTACGGTAAGCATTACCGCGGCATCTTTGCGCACCATCGAACTGGCCGGCGGATTTTGCTGCACGACCTTTGTCTTGCCAAAGATATTCATGGTTGGCTGCTTGACCAGCATGACCTTCAGACCCATACTCTGCAGCGTATTCACCGCGTCAGTCAGGCCGCTATTGACGAGGTTGGGCACACTGATCGGCAACTCCACCGTGAGGTCGATGGGTGTGTCAACCTTGACCTGTAGCCCCGCAGCGGGATTCTGTGCGATCACGTACGCTCCTGGGATGACAGGGCCCTGAGCGCTGAGAACGTTTCCCGGTTTCAATTTCGCTGACGAGAGCAGGACCTTCGCCTGATCAAGGTCCATTTGAGCCAAACTGGGCACGGGCACCTTCTTTGTACAGGCCGTTGTACTGATAGCGGCTGCGACCGCAATCAGTATCAAAAAGGCACGCAGAACGGACGGCAAAGCGGATCGGCGACTCCTGGAGTAGACAGATCCACGGGATTCTTCTGCGACGAATACATCACAATGGTTTTTCATCATTCTCACTGCTTCCTGTTGAAATAGAATTGCTTCACTCACTGCCACAACTCCTGCAAATTCTAGAATTGGAATCTCAACCCCGCCTGGAAGGTCGAGAACCTGCTAGAAGGTGTACGAGAGTTCTCCCATCGGAATTACTTTTGACCGCAGGCCAGAGTCATTGAGCCGAAACACCGCATTTCCGGTGAAAAGCAGGTTCGAAACCAACTTGACCTTCAGGCCTACCGACGCATTGAGGGCATTTACGTTTCCGATTGTCTGAACGATGTTGGGATCCTGTTTAGGCGGAGCTACGGTTCCGGGGTCAACGCAGTTTGGATAGGAAACAGTGCAAGCTCCGAGCTCGGTGTACTGCGTAGCGGCGAGCCGATGGCTCTGAAATATAGTTTGACCCACCAGATCGAAGGCGACAGTCAAGCGTTTCGTGAGCCAAGCGTCAGCGCCGGCAGAGTAAATCAGTGAGCCAGGGAGTTTCTCCTTGGATCCAGTCGCGATGTCTCCCGCTATCGTTGAGCTCCCGTTCGTTTCAAAGCCAGCCCCGAAGTGAGGAGCAACGCGCGCGCGATATGACCAGGCAACAAACGGCTTGAAGCCGGCCGCTCCGGCCCCGAGAAGATTGAGGGAATCACCCGTGGGGACACGCACATCGGCACCAATCGCCAAGGCGGCACGCTCGCCCGTCCACGCGGCAGCCTTCACGCGGAAGGTAATATCACCGATTCCACTTGCACTTCCGCTGTTGGTGAAAGTTTGATTCAGGCAATTCGTGCCCAGGCTTACTGAGCCGCAATCGGGCCGGACATCGAATGCGTGGATCTGGCTGTTTGAATTGTTCACAATCGTGGCTGCTGATGTGGCGCTCAGCTTTACGTTTTCGATAGGGATCGCCACCGAGAGATCGACTCGCGACGTGATTCCGTACGTCGCGAAGAAGGTGGCCTGCTGGATCTTCAAGTCCGTCCGAGTATCAACCGTGACGATGTCGCGGATAAATGCGCATTCCGTCGTGCTATCGCCGTTCAGGGAGCAGAGTCGTGAATTTTGGTCATCCTGCTCCAAGAGAGTATCCGGCTGAGTAAAAACCTGCGGTAAGTGCTTCAGGTTGTTGCCGTCCATCGTGTCGTAGGACAGATATTGAAAGCTGACGCCGAGATATAGCTTGCCTTTGCCGATCGTTTCTGCACGTTCTCCGTAGATCGGTCCAAAGCTATCAGTAGTTGGGGAATACGTATTTAGATTGCGGTCGAAGGCATAAGTGATACCGGATGACGGAGAGGAGAGAGGCAAGAACACGGATTGACGTGCGATCGCCGAATTTAAGGGTGCGAGGTTGTTTCCATTGAAGCTCCCTACCAACGGTGCGGGTCCGACACCAGCGGGCAAGATGAGGCCGTTGGGCCCATAGACTTGCGGAATAACGCAGATCAACCGGTTGGTAACTCCCGAGGGACAAAGATTCTGCGCCTGCGCCAGACATATTGCCGGCATGGCTACCAGGCAAACTAGTGCGATTAAGAACTTCTGCTTCATGGGGCCTGTTCTTTCCAATAGATCTGGGAACTGCCACAAACCTGTGTGATTTCCACCATCACGCAGGTATAGTGCGCGGTCGACTGCCAGCGTTTCAGTTGGGGCGACTGGGGATTCGAAGGGAGGAGGATTGTCTAAGAATTCGAAGTGCGGCTATGGAAGGGGACATTTCTTGGCAGTTGTCACTTCTGATCGTTCACACCCGCAATGACCCAGGCAGTTCCATCGCGTTTGAACGAGAAAACAATGTCGTCGGTTCGAACTGGCGGGGCGCTGCCGAGGCGCGGAGTGTAGATCAGGGAGGATTGCCCTCGTGCGATCGCACTCTGGCTGTCCGGGGCAATGTCGGGGCCACCCATCTGAAGATTCATCATGATGGAAGCAGCACTCTTGAAAGAGTTTTCGACCGACTGCCTGTTTTTCGCTGATGCAGAAGGCCAGATCTTCCATAGCATGCTGGCGTCTCTGTAGTTGAACGCCTGCTGGTAGATGTCGAGCAGTTTGCGAATCGCGTCTGCGTCATTCGTAGCATTCAGTAGTGATGAAGTCCCGCCTGCGTTCTTTACCACTCCACCCGTTAGATCGCCCAGGTTCACATCTCCATTTCCCTGGATGATCGTGGCGACCGGAGGCGCGGCGAATGGCCGCCCGCCTTTCGAGAAGACGAAGTCCCCGTAATTGTGTCCGGAATTGCGAATCAAGCTGTATTGCGGCAGTTGGGCTGAACGGCCCGCCACACTAGGCTGCACTCTCTGAAATAGCGCTGCGGCTGTAAATTCACTGTCGCCCATGGAATGGAGACTCTGGAGAAGTGCGTTCGCGAAAATGGAGTGGCCTCCACCTCCGCCATCGGCAACGGGTTCATCGGCGCCACTGGCCATCAGGGTTCTCGACTTCGAACTCCACATCTTCGCCAGAAACGTGCCGCGTTCACCGGGATTAATGGCGACGTCGGCATCCCGGGTGAGAACTCCGGAATAACAGCTATCAGAGATGATCAAAACGTGTTGCGAGGGGATCGTTCGTACGTCGCGGGTAATGTCGTCAGCGCTGATCCAGTTCTGGTTGTTGTCCTGCTGGGCGTCGACCGGCAGCCAGTAAGCCTCGTCGGCCTCGCGGTCGTTGTGTCCATGGCCGGCGTAGTAGATCAGAAGATTCGATTGGCCAGGAAGGGTCTTGCGATATTCAACGAGCGCCGTAAGTATGTCGTCTCGAGTCGCATCGTACAGCGGTTTGACTGAGAACCCGTAACTGTCTTGAAGAAGCTGGGCAACGGCTTTGGCATCGTTCACGGCGGTCTGAAGCTTATTCAGATACCTATAGTTATTGTTCCCGATTACGAGTGCGTAATATGGGCCGGGTTGTAGTGTTATCACCAGTTGCAAGCTGTCGTCCACCACGCCCCGTTTGACATCCTGACCGTAGGCAGCTGCACCCGCGACAAAGCTGGTGCCGACAAGCAATGCCCAAAAGGTGATCCTGTGGCGTGAATTGATCGACATGGAACGCGACCCCGTGAAGATACCGCGTCCTGGTTATAGTGATTTCACTGAGTCGCTCGTTTCACGAGCAGTACCCTCGACAGAGTTGTCCACGAGCCCGGCTCGCTCTGTTTCGTGGGCATCGCGGACACTCCGCGAGTCTCAGATGTTGCCTCGGAAAGCAATCCGGCCAGAGGATCTGCACTATCCTCACCTATGCTTCGAATCCCTTCCTGCGTTAGTGGGCTCAGGTCGATGGGCTTGTAACTTGCGAAAACTTTAAGAATGTCAGTCACAATACTGCGCCCTTTTGGGACAAAGGTTGTGAGAGTGCGTGTGAGCTTCATCCCGGGCTTCAGTATTTCCTTTACTCCCGGTTCCGTGGGATAGACCACGGAAATGCTGCCGTCGCTGGAAAGATCCAGCATGGCGATGTAGACGTCTCGTTCGGAGTTGTTCTTAATCGTGACGTCAACTTTTTCGCCTTCCTTCACGCCCATGTCAGGTCGGCCCACACGGGCCATCGGGTCACGCGTTTGACTCCCTTGGAGCGTGAATTGCAATTCAACGTCAGAGTGCAAAGTGTGTATGGAAAGGACATTGAACCACTTTGCCCATGCTTTCACTTGCCCTACGACCCGATTCACTGCCGAAGGATCGTCTACAGATACTGGAGTTGACAGAGTCGTGGAGTCTGCGGCGAGCGTCTGAATCTTTCGTCCTGTTTCTTTGAGTTGCATGTTGCAGAGAGAGGCCTTGTCGACTATCTCGATGGACGGTACTGTTTGCAGGATGCCGTTGATCGCTTGCAATGTCGGTGAGTTCTCCATGCCGTCGATGAGGAGCCGCATTTGCAGGCGCCCGTAGCGGTGTTCCCGCTCGACCGCCCGCGATGCCGGCAACGGCTTCGTTCCCAAGACCACCGAAGCCTCAGACGTGAGTGCATCCACAGAGACCAGTTGCACTCTCGCGACAGCCTTTTCGGGAGAAGCGAATTTCTTGCTCCCAGGTGGATAGACATCGTATAGCGAGCCTACCGTGGCTCCCTGCACCTGCCCAACTGATAGGGTGACTCGATGCGAATCAAGGGCCGAGGGCGACGCCATTGCGTAGGCGCGCGATAGACTATTGCCGTCACCGAACACAAACTGGTCGGCTTCTACTCCCTCAAGGGAGGGATGTTGCGCAGGATAGTTTGCAGTCACATTTCCCGCCACGCCATCCATGATGTCCCGATACGTTACCCCAGCGCCTGCACTGCGAAGTTGCCGGGTCAGAAAATAGGTCAGCGCTCCGTGGTCCTTGCCGTCCGCGAAGTGCTCAAAGGCACTTTCACGCGAAGTCGCCGCGGAAATAAAAGCGAACGACGGAAGCTTTTCGTCGCCGACACTGGTTGTTCCACGGGAAAGGCTTGACCCTCTTGGCGGCAGAGCAGGCGGAGTGCGCGTGTCTGCAGAGATGGAGCGTACTCGTGCCCCACGAACCAGAGTGCCGGAATGACAACTATCCAGGATGAAAGTGAGGTTTTTCGTCTTCGCTGAAAGTTGCACGAGCAGGTTGTGCAACTCAGCCCCACTGATATCAAAGATCTTTCCTTCAGGATCGCGGGAGTCATAGGGCACGATCGTTTCGTCGAGTCCACTGATTTGCTTGCCGGTTACATCGCGCATCTGCGACCCATGACCGCTGTAATGAAAAACGATAATATCTCCCGCTTGAGCTTTTGCGATCAAATGGTTCTGAATAGCAGCGATAATTCCGGCATGCGTGGCTTCTGAATCTTTAAGTGTCAGCACATTTTCGGGTGGGAACTCAAACTTGGTGGTGAGAATCTGGCGCATATCTTCGACATCGTTGAGCGACCCCGAGAGCGGAGAGATCCTGTCCTCGTGCAAGTAATGATTAATGCCGATCAGAAGAGCAAACTTCTGCGGGGCGCGCACTTCCGGTGGAACGGCGCCGGAGCGAAACGCTGCCGACACGCCATTAACTCTGGCTCGAGGTGCACTCACACTTTTGAGCGTGCAAATCGAGAAGAAGAGAATTGTCACAAGCGTTCTTGCTCTGGAACGCCTCCAAATCGCTCGGCTATTGGTCAACTGGCGTTTCACTCGTCGATACCCTTGTATTGCAGGGGGATGTACTTCACGAACCGCGACCACGTCGCCGAATGGCACACGACCCTGCCCTTGCTACCCGATGCCTCGCAAATATTGATCGTGCCGTCGGGGTTGTAACCGGTGAACAACACAACATGCGAACCGGGAAGATTCAGAACGTCCCCTGGCTTCATGTCGGTGTACCAGTTGTATTTGGGTTTTCCGGCAATTTCCCGCAGATTGCTTGTGCTATATGCGTGACCGCCGGGAAGGCCCCAGGCTTGTGTGATGAACCCAGAGCAGTCGACCCCGGCCGCGCAGGAGAGAATCCCATTGCGGCTGTGGGCCCCGGCGGCTAATCCCTGCGTCAACTTTTTGTCGAACTGTTCAGGCGTATCGGACCCACCCCAACGGTATGGAATTCCGGTCACGCGTTGTCCTGCTTTCCAATCACTATGATATTTCCTCGAACAGGAAGCATTTAGATTCGAAGAACCGCAAGTCCAGGAGTGGTTCGCGATCGAATGGGCGCGAGCAATGATCTCAGCCCGCGATGCCCGCGGAAGACGCGCGATCGTCGCGGTCTGCGGCCGGCTTACAGCCACTCCTCCCGACACAAGGCACATTACAAGAATGCGAAATCGAAGCCACATAGCCCAATACCTACTTACTCCGAAACGTGGCGACACTGGTTGTTTGTGTCCCACACGTTAATGTTGACTTCCGACTTTGTAGTCAGCAATTGATAGACCTTGCCATTGCGCACGCGTAGTTCGTCGACCGCCGGGACATAGTAATCAAGCGGAATGCCGGGAACCTCGCATGACAGCGTGCCGTCGCTGCTGTATCTTCGAATCGACTTGCTAAGTCGAATCTCCTCTCCGGAATCGCCCGCGGTGGTTCCTTCGAGCGCGACGAATATGTTTCCTTCTGCATCGTCCGCCAATATCTGAAGCGAGAGAAGCCTTGATCCCTGGCGGTCGTAGTTGATTTCCAGCGGACGAGAGCCGCCACCCGAGGCACGATTGACAATGCCGCTCGAGCCGGAGAGAACGCGTGCTTCCCCGTACTTGGTGATCGCCGCTGCTTCCATGGGCTTTGCGATGCCGTCTCGATCAAACGCATGAAGAGTGTCTGTTCCCGATTCCTCAACAGCCAGAAGGCCATTTTTCATGACCGTCACGCTGTCGGCTGCGAAACCTGTTTTCCAGGCTTTGCGGAATTTACCTTGGAAATCAAACAGGCAAATGCGCTTCCGTAGGGGATCTACAATTACGAAGCTGCCATCTTCGAGCACATCAAAGCCTGAAGGTCCCTCAGGCAGCTCGTCGACTGCTCCGCTGGAAATCAGCAAAGTCGGGACGCTCACGTCCTTGGACCCTGGCAGCTCAGATGTTTCCAGCATACTGACCGGTATTCGCAATGTTTGCGACAGTGGGACGACACAGGGCGTCGGAGCGGGAGAAGCCGTCCGCGAGAAATTCAACCCCGGAACAAGAGCTGATAGAACGAAGATGATCGATAGAGCCAGTTGCGCCATTGATGGTCCCAGAAATCAGTTGATGCCAGCCACGTTTGAATAGTGATAAGCGCGGCGAAATCGAATCTTTTTCTTATCTTGACGCTTGGGCTTTTCTGTAGGCGATGTGAAACACTTTCTGCGATCCCGTCACCATCTTTTCGAGAGACGAGCCGGTGTAACACCTAGCAGGCGGGATCGGAGGGTAGTCACATAACCGTGTGCTCCCTCCCACCTCTCACTTATAGCCATAGTCAAATTGACATGCTAAACAGGCGAAATCTCTTATCGTTGCTTCCGGTCGCCGGCTCTGCGGCGCTCACGCTGTTCAGCGGGGTAGCAAAAGGAGCACAGGACGATACACAAAGTCAGCCCCCTGCCGATCAAGATACATTCGATTTCTGGACGCAGGACATTCGCAACCCGGAATCCGCCGACGCCAGAACAAGAGGCATTCGAAGCGCGCCCCGCGCATCCTTTGTTTATTTCGATCCACGCAACGGATTTCTGGCCGGCAGTGACATCGGTGATGATGGACTTCGCGACACTGGAGACCTGGACGTGATGGTCAATGTCGACCATATTCGTCCCTCGGCGGTTGATCAAGGCCGCTTCGCGAATCTCGAGGGTGGATCGCTGCGCATTGACGTTCAACAAGGAACGCCGATGCCGAATCTGGCCGAGAGGCTGGCGTGGACCGCAATTGCTGGATTCCTCCCTGACAACCGTCAACTGCCCCCGCTCAAAGAGATGACATTTCAGCCCGGTGAAACCTGGGGAAAGATGCAGACCGTCCCACTACCGGGTGGCGGCGGGCGATGGACCTGGAACTTCTTTCTGCAGAAACGCAAGAGTCGCTGGATGCAGATGTTCGAAGTGATACGTCGCAACAAGGGGCTGCTTGCCCCGATCTTCGGGTTGGGACTTCCGGCGATCGCAGTAACGGCGCTCGCTACTGTTGATTCGGTGGTGGCCGAGATATCGAAGGATGAGCGAACGCAATGGCTCTTTCAAAGCCCGGACGTCTATTTCTACGACACCAAGCAGGCTCGCGACTCCTTTGAAGGCTCACAGCTCCGGCTGAAGAAGGGAATGTACGTCATCATGCCCAGCGACAAGCTTGGCGCCTTTGCTAAGCAGCAAAGTGGCTTGACCCTCAAAGATGGATTGATCGTTCCCAAGAATACAAATGGGCTGGAAGTTGAATCCGCCGCGCACGAGACGATCCAAGACATTACTTACCTGACAGTGGGGGTTTCCTCACGACTCCGGCCTGCTACCCGATAGCCTCACGTGCCCATCTCTTCCACACAGAAGCCTGCCAATCGTGTTGGGCGGGGTGTTGCGATCTCTCGTAGCTCTGATGCCAGTTCCACACCAGGCTCTCTACGAACACCAAGAGAACTGTCGATTGTTACCAGTCGCCGTGATACGCCTTTCGCACTCTCGTCACCATCACTGTGAAAAGGTTATGCCCTATCTGATTGGGCATCTGCTCTCCGCTGCAGCTTTCACAAGTTCTTGGATGTATCTCCGAGCGGAAGAAGGGACGCAAAAAACATGATGGTCGTTCGTTTCATTCTGGGATGTCTTTTGGGAGCTGGCGTGGGTTTCGGTACCGGCTTTCTGCTCGGCAGCCCGATTCTGCAACTTGACACTACCACCGCTCTCATAATCGCTGCGGTGATGGGAGTAGTGGCGGGAGTGTACTCCGCTTTCGCCATGGCCTCCAAGATCTACAAGCTCGGATTCTTTAGCATTCTCGGTTACATCATGGATGTTACCTGGTCGCTGCTGAATTCTCTGGCTGGCTTGGCAGTGTGGGCACCAGCGGCGCTAATTGTCGGCGGAAAGTTCCAAACGCCCACATCAGATTCACAACGGTCAGGGACTTTCGTCTATGACAAAAATCCGAGAGGTGGGGAGTTCAGTAGTGGTGCAACCACCATCGGCACGGTGATCGCCGGTCATTGGTCTTCGCACGAAGAGATTCACGTCTGGCAGGCACGTCTCTACGGTCCCGCCTACCTGATCATTTATATCCTCTCATTCCTGCTCAACTACCTCTTCCAGCTGCCATTCCGTCGCAATCAGCTGATGATGGACGCCTATCAGCGGATTTGCTTTGAAGAGTGGGCTTACTGGGCGGGTGATGGAGACGACAGCAACATCAATTGGGGTGGATGGGTTGGCGGATTCTTCCTCACCTTGCTGTACTGCAGCCTGTTTCTGAGCATTCCAATCGGGATTGCCCTGCAGCAAACCATCGTGTGGCTGATTGGTCTGGGTGGCCTGATCGCATACACGGTGATTCGCGCCGCACTGCCGGCCTCGCATGTTTAGACCCAACAACGAGACTTTTAAAAGGAGAAGTATATGACGAATACGAAGTTGTTTTCGGCGCTGGCGGTTTTGTTGCTTGCCTTCGCGACCGGATGCAGTAAGGTTCCAGATCTCACAGGAATGACGCAGGCCCAGGCTCAGGATGCGCTTGCCAAAGAGAAGCTTCAGCTTGGAGCGGTCACTGTCAGCAACCAGGCAGGAAAGACACCAGGCACGGTTCTGGACCAGGATCCAAAGCCTAAGGCAAAGATCCCGGATAACAAAACCATCGCAATCGTTCTGCAATCTGCGCCCGCCACCGATACGACTGGCACGGGCTCTACGACCGGGAACGCGGGCGGGACGACAACGACGGGGAGCACTCAGAATTCGGGTAATTCGAACCTCGTTTCAGTGCCGAACCTCTCCGGTTTATCGCAAAACGATGCGGAAGCGGCCCTCAATCAGTTGGGTCTGATTCCGGGAGCCGTGAATGTCGTGCTTAACGATAAGCCCGCGGGCAAGGTGTTTGAGCAAGATCCTCCGGCCGCCACATCAGTACCACCTGGCACGATCGTAAATCTCAGTGTTTCGAGCGATGCAATCGTCGCAGTTCCTCAAGTGACGGGCATGGCACAGGCAGCTGCAGAACAGGCTATTCGGATCGCAAATCTAGTTCCACAGAGCGAGCCTGAAATTCATCCAGGCGCGGATCCCAACGGTAATGTCTTCGATCAGAATCCAGCCCAAGGCTTGCGAGTTGCCAAGGGTCAGCCCGTTGTGTTGAAGGTGAAACAAGACGCCGCTGTCGTTCCGCACGTCGTAGGGCAGACCCTTCAGCAGGCACAGATCATGCTTTATCAGGCGAACCTCACTCCTGTTGTTCACTATGTTCTCGATCGAAACAATATCGGGAAGGTCACTGGCCAAACCGAACCTGACAACAAGAACCTGGCTAAGGGTTCTCCCGTCGGGATAACGGTCGGTCAGATGGACTTCCGACTCATCGGGCGCTATGAGATCATGCAGCGCCCTCAAGTTGCCATGTCGCAGACTATTCAGATGAACAAAGTGGTGTCGCAATTTCGGGCCATGGGAAAGTAGCGGCGGCCCATTCATAGAGGGGCGAGCGGAGAATCCTGCGCCCGCCCCGTTCTTCTAGGTCTAGAAAATCATATGCCGAGCTTCTACTCAATTACTCCGCTCAGTGGTCAGATGCTGGTGACGGATAATCACGGGGAAATCACTTTCAACGTCGCCAATACGACGGACAAAGTACTTCAAACCCGTTTCGACCTGGCGCTTGACGTCCAGTCGCCAGCGAAAAAGGAATGGCTTCAGGTCGACACGAAGCCTTGCAACATCCCTCCGAAGGGTACCGTGCAGGTGATCGTGAAGCTCAAGGCGCCGCCCGGAATTGAGGGCGCCTATCATTTCGGCATCGTCGCGGCCACGGCTCCGCGGACCGACGAGGACTTTACAGTCGGACCGACCGTAAGCTTCAGCATCACAAAGAGCTCCGCTCCGCCTCCGAAACCGTTTCACCTCAAGTGGTGGATGATTCTTATCGGTGCTGTTGTATTACTTGGAATTGTTGGCGGAATTCTTGCGCTTGTGCTCGGAGGTCATGGCAGTGGTGTGCCGGATGTGACGAATAAGAAGTCCGATGAAGCAGTGCAGATCCTGCAGAAAGCCGGACTAAAAGCAAGAATCAACGAGACGTACTACCAAGGCAAGGATCCGGGCGTCGTTCAAAAGCAGACACCGAATGGCGGGGAAGCGGCCCCAGCTGATGACACGGTCGCACTGGACGTCTCTTCGACTCTGGCGACCGTACCCTGCGTCGAAGGCCTGGCTGTCTTCGATGCGATGACCAAGCTGAAAGCGGCTGGCCTGCAGGTCGGCGATCAAACATACACGACGGACGGAACTGTTCCGAACAATACGATCGTGATGCAGAATCCTCGAAATGAGGTTTGCACCGCCCACGCATCTGGGCTTAAGGTGGCGCCTGGTACGAAGGTGAATTTGCAGATCAAGAGATAGTCCATGAAGCGCCTGATTCTGATCCTGATTGTGATTCTCATCCTGTTCGGGATTATGCTGGCATGTGGGCTCACCTTGGACCATAGCGGTGCCAGGGTATCCAGTGAGCCCTCATGGATGAGCTTTTTAGAGCCTCTTGCCAAGAAGACTCTCGTCGCAACGACCGACATCCTTCCCGCACCTTGTTTCGTTCAGGGAGACCTGATGGCAAAAGCAAACGTCCCTTGCTCGATTCACATTCGAACTACGGAAGAGTCCGGTGTCCGGGTCATGAAACTTAGCATGGTGTCCGGGCATTCGTCGAAGATCGATCTGAAAACGCAAGGTCCGACCGGCATGCAGATCCAAATACCAGTGCGTTCTCAAGCACCCAAGCCGCCGGAGATGCAGGTCCCGAAAGAGGGTGCTGAGGTCAGCATCGTTTGTGAAGAACCGGGTCCGGATCTGGTCTCTGGCGCCATGTCGGCCCAAATTCAACTGTGCCGGTTGCGGATGTCGAATTAAGGTTGCTTTGATCGAGGGTCTGCACGAGTTGCGCCGCGGACCGCTGCACGCTCAAGTTACGTTCGCGCCGAGATCATCCTTGCTGCCCAACTTTCCACGAATTCCCCGAAGCGATCGAGTGCTTCCGGGAAATTATTTCCCACGGCACCAAAACCTAGCCGGAAGTGCGAGGGCGCGTCGAAGCAGTCGCCTGGAGCCAGTAGGATTCCACGCTCGGCCGCTGCCTGACAAAACGGGCGCGCATCCTCTCCGCTCGTTAACCAAGGGAACGCGGTCATGCCGCCTCGCGGCGAGATCCACCCGAGTACGTCGCGATGGTTCGCCATGAAGCGGTCGAGGAGCGCGAGGTTTCGAGTGGCCGTCGCCTGTGTCCTGCCAAGCACGACATCACGTTTGCAGATGGCGATCTCAGAGAGAACCTCACTCGTCGTGCTGTTGGAAATCGTGAAGTAAGCGCGAGCCGTCCAGTATTGCTTACGGCGCTGTACATCGTTCTCGATCACCCATCCGGTGCGCACGCCCGAGAGAGAGAATGCCTTCGACATATCGCCAATGATGGTGGCGCGCGGCAGGCGCGCCGCCGATTGCGATTGCCTTCCGTGATAGATCGGATGATAGACCTCGTCACACACCAACTGGATTCCTTGGCGGGCAGTGAAGTCGTGTAAGGCTTCCAACTCGCTGTCACCGATGGTCGCACCTGTGGGATGATGGGGGCTGTTGATCAGAATGAGTTTCGTATTCGAGTCAGCGAGTTCCCGAATCTCGTCCGGGTCGATGCGGAATCCATTCTCGCGGCCCACACGATAGAATCGGGTTTCGATACCGAGAGATGCCGGAAGTGCGGAGAAAGTGGCAAATCCGGGCAACGGCAGAACCACATTCGCGCCCGGTTCGGCGGCGAGCCACATCACAACCAGTAGCGCCTCGGCGGCACCGGTCACTACCTGGACCGCTTCCATCGGGACGCCCTGCATTTCTGCAATCGCCGCGCGCAGGCTGTCAGCGCCAGCGACGCGGCTGTACACCACTTTGTGGTTCAGAAACCGGTGGCGAGTTTCTTCATCGGCCAGTGCGAGGACGTCGCTTACGGTCCACGTCGGACCAGTGCTCGCACCAAGGTTGAATTCAACGTTGTGTTCGTGCTGGTCTAGCCAGTCATCGAGCAAGAAGGGCTTCAGTTGCATGCACGCCTCGGAGCAGCAGGATTCCTCTAATGGATTCAGCGAATCGGCTTGCGGATGATTTTTACTTTTTGGGGGATCAGAGTCCAGGATGCCCTGGGATGCCCGCCAGGCGCGTGTTCACAAACCGGTGACCCATCACACGATTGCCTTCACTACGGAGATTATTCCGCCGATCAGCAGGAAGATTCCCCAGACAATTACCAGAATCATAGCTACGATGGCGCCTACCCGGTCCGTGATGCTGACCAGAAAACCGGGGACGAACGATTGCAGGAATCCGATGATGAAACAGCAGAGCAACGTTGTGATGATAATGCCCACCAAGCCTTTGTTCTGAAGGAATCTTTGATGGCCCAACACCAGCAAGACGATGAACACAAGCTTCAGGAACATGCTGATACCGAGAATGGCCGCTGCCGTGCCGGTCGGGAAGAATCCCCAGAGCGCCAGATACGCGATGGTCCCGAACGGAACCGACAAGAACAGGCTGACCATGATCATCAGTTCGACGAAGGCCTTGATGGCCATGATGATGGCAACGATGATCATGACAATGGAAAAGATCACCGTTACGATGCCTTGAATGCGCCCGAGGAAGCGCTCGGGAAACAGCAGCGCCATGCCCATCAGTAAAACGGCATAGAAGAGCACACCATCCAGGAGTGCCATGTAGGAAATCGCCAGGCCGGGCGGCTTCTTCCCTCCCTGCGCCTGCTGCACCATCTGGTCGGTGATGTTGTTTTTGTCGTCGCTGCTGAGATCAGAGTTCTTTAGGGAATCGCCGGTTTGCAGCCGCATCGCTCCTGCATCGAACTGTCCTGGCAGGAACGATGTGCCGAGCTCGAGCCCGATCACGATCAGCAGAACGATCGCCGCGAGTATGAAGAAGAGCAAACGCAACCGGTCGAACATAGGAGTCGTGATCTAGCTGTTGTAGCCCCAGAATTCGAAGATCGTGTAGTAATAAATCCATCCGAAGAACCCGGGCACCACAGATTGGTTGGTCGCATCTTTGGGCGGACAGAAGTAGGGTTTCTCGCGAATCTTGACCAGCCATAGGATCATTCCAAGCGTGATCGTCCACAAACTCTGAATCAGGGAATTGATGATGTAGTTCACGAGGTAGATTGGAAGGAATAATGGTCCAAAGATTCTTGCCTGCAACACGTGGACCAGTTCATGTTGTCCGGCGCCTCCGAGGTTTACTGTCCCGTGAGTCTGCAACACGGAATTGCCAAAGCTGCCGTTTCCGCGCGGCTTAAATGCGATGAATCCTTTGTTCTTGCTCAAGTCGCGCGAAGGGAACCCAAAGAATATGAAAATGATGTTTCCAATCACGAAGCCCCAGATCGTGTTGGAAAGGCTCCACGTCATGTCGATGAATAGCTGCAACCAACCGATGCCGTTGAGGTCATAGCTTACGCACAAGCCGGCCTCCAGACCGTAAAGCACGCCAAAGCCACCACCAACGAAAATAGCGACCATCTTGAGGTCGGAATCGTCGATGGCCAGGCTGGTCAGAAACCCGGTCAGGAAGCCATGTGTGGCCGCAACCAGGAACGTCAAAATTCCCTTCACCCAGTTGGGCATTCCCTTCGTATCACTCATTTTTAAGATCCTCCAGAAAACTGAACTTCCCAAGTTGCGTAAACCGGACGTTCCACATCCACAATGCGTTCAATCAGCGCCTGATGCGCCTTGGTCCCTTGCGGCGCGATCACCCGCAGATGAAATGGCCTCGTTACTGGTTCCTCGATGACAAATCCGGTTGTGCCTGTTGCCGTTTCGAGGAAACGCCTGAGTCCTTCCCGGGTACCGCGCCATTTCGAAAGGTGCGACGCCGTTCGTATCAATTCCCTCAGGCGCCCCAATCCTGTGCTCAGCACGTTGTCGGCCTCCTCGCGCGGAGCGAAGATTCTGTCCAGATCAACCCAGCGCGCAAGGAGGGGAACGAATTCGTCCGGGGTCCGCGACGGATCAAATATCGAATCGACATCAGCAAGGATTGCTTCCGCAGGCGCGCTCAGGCCTTCCATTACGCTCAGCATCGCGCTCAGCGGATTGCCAGCACCGACAGTTCGTTGAAATATGCTGGGAAGCAGTCTGGCGATTTCAGAGCTTTTCATGTTCCTGCGTAACCTCGATCTTGTGCTCGCCTGAACAGAACAACCACGTTTCCGGAAGCGTCAGCTTGTCGGTATACATAGGAGAGGAGATGTTCTGATAGTTCAGTCCACCGTCTGTGCTGCGATAGACGCCGGCTGGTCCTCCGCAAAGTAAGATGTCATTGTCGGGAGAGGCTGTAACGGTCTTCACGAGCTGGAAAATTCGCTCGACACCGCGCTGCGCCAGCCCGCTACTCAGGTCCGGAGCTTTCCACAAAGGATCTGCTTCGCTTGCATCCAAGCGCAGCACGCCGGATTGATAAGATCCCGCGTAGACGTTTAGGCCTCGGAAGGCTAGCGACCAACAGCTTCCCCCTTTCCAATCTTTCGTGAATCGTTTCCAGTCGTCGGCCGAAACCTCCGAGCCCAGTAGTTCAATTCGTGCCGCGCCTGTGCCCGGTGCATTGCCCGCTGCGCCGAACCCGGCCCATAAGAACGTGCGAGGCCCGTCGTACTGCACGGTGAGGGTTCGGATGTCTTCATTGGCCAGGCCGATTGCCCGGAATGAACTCGCCTTTCCACCTTCACTGGAAAGAAATACGCCGGCATTTTGCTCGGAGGCGATGGCGACGCTGGTGATCCCACGAACGTCCGTGATCGCAGTAATGGCGCTGAATCCATGATCCGCTTGTTTCGGATCGACCAGAATCTGGATCGGAACTCGCGAACCCTCCAGCGCCAGTTCGTACAGGCCGACACTGGTCGCCATTAGCAATACAGGAACGCTGTCACGCAGGATCCAGGCCATGCCGTGAATAACGAAGGCGACAGGTGTCGGCGCAGACCAGCTCTCGCCGTCATCGAACGAGGAGTAGATTGCATTTTGCTGGCCGTCCCCGGGAAGCGTCGTGACCACCGCAAGCAAACCTGCCTTTGCCGGATGAGCAGCAATGATGCTGCTGGATTCTCCAGCGAATGTCCCCGTCCGCTCCCAACTTTCTCCGTCATTCATGGTGCGAAACACGGAATCCCCACACGCCGCATGCCAGGTCTTTCGCTGGAATGGATCCCTTGCCAGCGAGGGCACGTCTTGATGCGGAACATCGTCAACCTGGAAGCTCAGATTTTCGACATAGTTCACGCCAGGTTCGGCGAGGATCATGTCGTAGATGTGCGAAGCCCGGAGGGGCTGTCCAAACGTCCACGTTCCCGGATTGAGCCGTTGATACAGACGCTGCAGCACCCTCTGCTGTAACGCAGACGCATCTTCTTCTCGATAGGCCACAACTCGTGCGTTGACGTACACGGTCTTGTGACGCGCCCATTCCACGTCAACATTCGTGCTGATAAGCGTTCTCAGTTCCAACTCTTTTTGAATCTGCAGCCGAGTGCTCTCGGCGTGATAGACGGCGATCTGCTTGGACTCCAGCGGCCCATTGAGAACATTGGCAGGTAGTTCCGGAACGATAAGCACCTGGACGGTACCCGGGATTCCGTGTGCCCAAACTTGTGCTACAGAAAATGCCTTCGCGCGCGAGACGCCGCCGTACCGAGTCGCCAGCAATTCGTAATCACTCGCTGTAACGGCACGCTCAAGAGAGCGAAATTCCTGTGGTCCGCGACTGAGCGCATTCTGCAGAGTCTCGGCGGCCCTTCCACCGGCTGCCCGAGCACGATTCGTGACCGACACGCCAGGAATCGCATCCTTTAAGGTCGTCAACGTTTCGGCTGCGACATTTCCTCGTGAGCCGCCGCCATACCAGTACCATGCGCGCACCTCACGCTTCGGTTCGGGTATCGCCGCGAGCATTTGTGGGTTTTCCAAAAGCGTGCCGTCTGCACCTTTCATCCGAATTGCAGGTGCGAATGTGACCAGTCCGAGCGTCCTGTCCACGATGTACGCAGGAGTGTTAGGTGCGAGATTCGAGAATGTGTCTACCTCAGTCCACACACGGTAAAGCCTGTCCCTGTACTTGATGGATGGAACCCGGTCGGTCAGTTGAGAGGGGGATGTTTCCACTCCCACGATGAGCTGTACGCCATCGACAGTCGCGTCGATAATTGGCGCACGTTTCGTTTTCAAGGAGAATCTCGGCTTGCCAGTACCATAGCCGAGCAATTCAGCCTCAACGTATCCGGCATCACATGCGGTTGCGTTGATTTCTGTCTGGCCGGGTTCAATTCGTGCAGATCGCACCGTTACGAAGAGTGGAGGATTCTCGCTGCCGGTCGGTTTGTTGACGGTTACGCGAGAGCCGCGGGGAATTTCCAAGGCCGAGTCAGTGGCACGCGCTCGAGTAAACGTGAGTTCCACTGAAGCCGCGGTCGGTGGCTGCATGCGCAGGCCGAGCAGATTCAGAAACTCGATGTAAGCCTTCTCCGGCAGGCGGTTTAGCCGGTAAAGCATCACCTCTGTCAGATAAGCGTGCGCCTGCAGCAATACCGTGGCGGGGTCGCTCTCCGACAACTCCCACTGCGGACACGTCTGATGGATGCGGCTTTTCGCCTCATTAAGCAGCTGCTCGAAATTGCGATCATCCAGATTGGGGGTGCGTAGGGGCATTAATTCTCCGATCCGGACAGGATCACCGGAACCACGATCTGCTCTGTGCGATTGGTCGCGATGACCAGGTATTCGAGAAAGATTTCCAGAAGGCCCGGAGTTTCCGAACTTCTGTTCGCGTCGAGACGCACGATCCGGATCCGCGGTTCCCATCGGTCAAGGGCCTGGCGAACGAAATGGATTGCCAATCCTGCCGTCGTGTCGTCGTTTGGAGCGAATGTCAGCGTATGCAGCATGCAGCCGTACTGCGGCCTCATTACGCGTTCTCCGGGGCGAGTCGTGAGCAGGATTAGAATCGCTTGACGAACGGAGGCTTCGTGATCAACAAGCGAGATCGTATGCTTCGCCGAAAGTCTCATGCCGGAGTCGCTGGACGATGTCTCCACGTTGCGTTGCCGGCTGAAGTCCGGATGAACAAACTCAAATGCCATGTAGTTTGAATTCATGATTTTTCCGAGACAAAAGTCTGCCCTGCGAAGTTAACTTTGTAGCGAACGACCCCTGGCGGTGTCCCATCTGTTAATCCGCTAACCGTATCGAGACACATTTGCCGGCCCTCGATCTTGACGAGCGTCGAGTAGCCCTCCGTGACTCTCAGCGTGTGCATACAAGGCTTGATCAGAGCACCGTACATAGGACATCCCGAAATGCTCCTTCCTTCGGGATCAGGTGCCACGAGAACACGCTTCTTTTCCACCGTAACCAGACTTTGAATCGGGTCGATCTGCACCTTCCCCAATTGATGAAGACAGACCAACTGCGCAAGTTCATTCAAGATCAGCATGTCACGCTCGCTGGAAGTCAATTGCATTGGCTTGAATCAAGATTGACCGACCGGGCGCTTCGAGTGTCATGTCGGTTGCCGCATGAACTGTGACGCGGTCGGGAGCTAGCTCGACGTAGCTGCCTTCGCTGTTCTCGAGACGCATGGTTTTGCGTGAATCGTCCAAGCGAACCTTTTGTCCGTTCGGAGTGCAAAGCGTGTATCGAGCGACTGCACCAGCCTCGATTCCCGCATCCGGCATTCCATCGGCTCCGTAGACCGGTCCGAGAACTACGCCGTAAGCTGGATTCTCCGCACTGCAACACGCCAGGACGGTATCGCCAACGTCCGGCAACGTCATGCATCCCTTCTTCTTTCCCGCGCCCGGCGAGACCACGCACATCCAGTCGGTTTCCAGACCGTTGCAGGCCGGGAGCGCGACTGTGATGCGCCCAAGTTTCTCGGGATCATCAATGCGAGTGACGCTTCCAGGAACAGTTACAAATCCACTGGCACGCGGCCGACGGGGCGGTACAGCGGTTGAGATCTCCGACATGAATCCCCGTTCACGGTCGAGCGTGTGCGTTACCTCCGTAAGGACGAAGTCCCCGTTGAGACCTCCCATGCCGCCTTCAATGGAGATGCCACAGCCAGGTCGCAGCTCAGCATCGCCTTCCGCTAACCCGGTGAGTGCAATCTCACTTGCGGAGCGAAAATCCAACTCCGCTTGAGCAATCGCGGTGGCGTGAGCCGGATCGGGCGTGGGCTCGTGCACAAGAATCTGCTGACATGCGCTGGCGCCTTCTGTGACATCTGAGCGTTTCACAATGCGCGGGCTGGAAGCGCTGCCTTCGTTCCGGCTGACGTGCGAAGGATCCCAACCTTGCACGACAGCCGAATCGCAGACTTCGTTCTGATTGATTACTAACGACGCTTCCAGGAGATCCTCGCCAAGATTCAGCTTCTTGGTACTTCCATCGCCCTCCAGCGTGAGAAGATGAAGTACGTCATCACGCAGGGTCAACAACAAGCCAGCCCGGTCGGCCAAGTCAAGAAGGCAATCCAGGTTGCTTTGGCGGTATTGAATGAACCGCTGCCACAATGGTGTATCGGCTGAGCCCTCTACCGTGAGGCCGAACTCTCGCACCATCTCGTTGGCCAGGTCCTTGAGTCCCACCTGCACATGAGCCTTGATTGGGAACTGTTTCCGCAGCCGTGCCAGCCGGTCATAGGCCCGAACGCGGACCTTTCTCCCGCCCGGGTCGAATTCGTACTCGACGGCTGTTACATCACCGGAGAACAGCAATGTCGTTTGAGTGCCAACGAAGATACGCAGAGGTTTCCCGCAACCCGCCAGGTCACGCGTGGGATGCACAAACGAGACTTCGCACACGGCTGGCGCAGACACCTTCTGTGCGACGACAATTTCTTCTACCGAGAGAAGATCCAGGTCAGATAGCGGTTCGCCATCAAGTTCAACCGAGAACGAAGGAAGTGTGCTGATCGCCCTCATAAAGTCTCACTCGCAGGGGATGCTATTCTCGAACCCGATGGCAGATCGGGGAGTCTCAACAGTGTTCCAGCCGCAATCCGCAGAGGATCTGACACGTTGTTGAACCACGCAATCAGCCGCCACAGATTCGAATTGCCATAATTGCCGAACGCGATTTCATCCAGACGGGAAGGCGTGGTCGTTTCTTCCGATTCAGGTTGAGGTCCGCCCGTCACCTCCACGGCAGAACGGGCACCGGCGTCTTCGGAGGACGTCTGTTCGACCATGTTTTCCCAGTCCGGAATCGTGGAGATTGGAGGCTTCGCCTCCTCGGCGACATTCGCCCGACAAAACTTCATGCGTAACCATGACCGCCGCGGTACCCCGGATTCGTCAAAGAATTCCAATCGCTCCGCCACTGCCGTGACCAGTCCGGGCACGTTCCAGCTCTTTCCCCAAACGAAGCGCACAATCGGTAACTCCGTCTGTCCTTGGTCATTCGCACGGTTCTCTGCCAGATTCCACAGTGGACGCGTGAGTGCACGAACATCACGAGTTTCCTGAACAGTTGTCGGGCCCTCGGTGTCGTTGACGAGAGTGGTGTCGAACAGGAGATCGAGAAACATTTCTGTAGTTCCGCCGCCGACATAGAGAAGAAGATCGTCAGTCTGACGAACTCCCTGAAGGGCTCCGAAGACACCGTTCCGTTGCACAATGCCTGCGGTGCGCCGGGTGACCAGCGTCTCCGGATTTAGCATGCAGCTAATCCGTTCTCCCGTTTTTTCGATCAAGAAGGCTACGCGTTCCATTGCATCAATACCCGCGCTGTTCCCGGTCGCGGCGCTGCGACCGCTGTACGATCCGCATCAATGACCGCCAATTCTGTTCTTTGCTGCTGCGATCTGCGCCAAGCTCAGGCCAGCAATTCGCCGGTCCCACATCGGCGAAGTTCGTTGTCTCTGCAACCTGCCTGAGACGATCATCCGAAAATGACATATTTGTGTCATGCATTGAGCTTGGCAATTCAGGCCAGGAGGCTGGTTGCCTCTCTGAATTCTCGCGGCGCCCGGGGAAGTTCAGGCGGGGGTTCATGACAGCATCAGAGTTCTGGTGTTGACGGAACACGCCCTCACGGCCGGGAGAGGCTACGCTCCAATGCGCCTCTGGAAACCAGGGCTCAATGTGAGTTAATCGAGATTGCGAATGAGACTCCCGAAACGACGACGGGGTGGCATGATTTCTATCGTGAACGGGAAACGTGGCTGATTCCGGAACTGTATTCGTTACGGTTGTTTGCCACTCCGGACTCTGTTTCCCGCGATGCGTTTTTGACACTTCCGGAAAGTTGCGCCCTGGTGCCTTCGTTTCGAGGGAGGCGAGCTTCCCGAAGGTAGGATGCGGTTCTACTGCTTGTGACTTCGCACTCAAGCGGCGAAGGAAGCGCGTAATCGCACTTTCGGTTTTGGCAGTATTTTTAGGAGGCCAATGGATCTCGGTCTGAGAAGCGGTTCGATGATTCGGACAGAACGCATTGCTCGACGGTCGAGACGTCAGCTCGGTTTCTGAGAATTCTGCATTGGGTCTAGATGCGGCGTGGCGAGAGATCTCCGTCCAGTCCGGACTAGAACGCACTGCATTGTGTTCCTCCACATTCGCCGGCCATGTCGTTGAAGGGGCCGTCGCGGACTCGTCGACGTTAGTGACAACCACCGGGCCGGCATCCTTCGCGACCTTCAGCCAATGCTCCGGCGGTACGTGCCGCTGCATTCGAAGCCAGTGGTCCGGTGCGCCGCTGTTGGATCGCGTGGGAGCCAACGGCTCCCGCTTTTCGATCGACCGGCGCTTAAACCGCTGCAACAACGAATTGAGCAATCGTACGAACACAACTATCCGCGCTCCAGTCCTTCAAAGGTCAGGGTTACGGTTTCAACAGCGAACGAACTGCCCCCGGCATTGAGCGGTGCTCCGTTCCATTCCTTTGGCCAGGCCCGAGTGAGATTCCATCGCGCAACTTCGTTTGTGCCGGCGGAGTCAAGCAGCACGATCGAGACATTCTTGCGATCGCAGTTCCCCTTGGCAGCGCTGAGAAACCAGGCCCACAACTCTTTGGACGCAGTCAACCCATAGCGCAGCACCACATCGGCGTATTCAACCGGACCCGGCATGCGATGGACCACTTGATTTGCTCCGCCTTCGCGATATGAAATCGTCTGCACGCGGATGCCAATGTTGCTGCACTCAGTGAAGTGGCCCTGGGTGACACCCTGGATTTCCAGCTTGAAGTTGTAATTTCGAAACGGATCCTGCCAGGCTGCTGAATTGTTTCCGGCAGGCTTCGTTGCTGCTTCGGCCATGGGACGCTCCTTTTATTTCTTTCCTTCGAGTTCAACTTTCGTTCCGCTGGCAGATTGGCCGATACGGAACACCACAAATTCAGCCGGCTTCACCGGCGCAATTCCGATTCGCGTGACCACCATTCCCAGGTCGACCGTCTCGGGCGGGTTGGTCTCCTCATCACACTGCACGAAGAAAGCTTCTTCCGGAGTCTTGCCCATGAGTGCCCCGTCCCTCCACAGCACGGTCAGAAAGTGGCGCACGTCGCGGGTGATCTGGTTCCACAGTGAATAATCGTTTGGTTCGAAAGCGACCCAGAGAGTGCTCAGTCCAATCGATTCCTCGACCATGTTGAACAGGCGACGCACATTGACGTAGATCCACTGGTCCGACCCAACCGTTCGTGCGCCCCATACCATGACGCCCTCACGCGAAAACAACCGGATGCAGTTCACTCCATTCGGATTGAGCATCTCCTGATCAGCGCGCGTGATCGGATAAGAAATGTTCAAAGCGCCACGGATGATTTCGTTGGCGGGTGCCTTGTGCACGCCGCGATTTGCATCACTGCGTCCGTAAATACCAGCGAGATGTCCGGAGGGCGGAACGTTTACCAGTTGGCCGTCACCCAGCGGATCGCGAACCGTGATCCAGGGACAATAAAACGCGCCGTACCCGCCTTTCGACAGCCGCGGCTTCAGGCCTGGATCACTGTTCGGAGCGTCCGGCGCCGCCGGGACCGCATCGGCCGCGCCATCTTTCTTCTTCGGCGTGGATGGTGTTACCGTGGCGGTTGCCACCTTTGTGAGCAAATCAAGATTCGTTACCATCTCGGGCGAGTCCATGATGGCGAAACAGTTCCGCATGCTCTCGCAGTAGCTCAGTAGGGCGTCGTAGTGGACGGCGCCTGTGAATCCTGGCGCAGCAACGATTTTGACTTCTTCGATCGTCCGGAGCACGTCGAGCCCGGCACGTGTCTTGCCAGTGCCGGTAAGGCTCTGCCCGTTGCCGATGTTGACTACATAGCAGCGCCGTCCGCCATTCAGAAAGAATCCGAATACGGCATGCGAAAGGGGCGTGCTGATAGCACCCTCTTTGTAAAAGTGCTTGAGGAACATCGACCAGTTGTCGACAGCGATCGCTTCGTTTACGTGGGCTTCGACGAATGGTGCCTGGCCGATGAATGCCGCCGTGCTCGTCCCCACTCGCCCGATGACATTCGCACCAGTATTCACTTCCTCGACATAGATTCCCGGAGCTAAATAGTTTGGCAAAGTCTTACTCCTTCATTTCCAAGTTGATGGATAGCGGAGATCGAACAGTTTCACTTTCCAGATCGACCGTCATCTCCCGCCCTCTTGCGCGTACCCGCAGACTTCCTAATCCAGTGACCGGCACCTGCGGAAATTCAAATTCCCCATGCCTGCCGGTGCGTGTCCAAAGGTTCAAACCGGGCAACTCCACCACGGCGTCACAAATCGGTATTGCTTCCGGCCCGAGCACCACACCCTGAAGGGCCCGGCCTGGCACCGTTTCGAAGACGGCCTTCCGCACAAGCTTGACCGGCCTGGGTTCCAGTTCTTTCCACGTTCGAGTCCGCAAGGTCAGGCATGGTTGGGGGGGAACGCCGAATGCCCTCCATACTTCGGCACTCGGTGGCTCCGCCACGATCTCAAATTCGGGATGCTGCATTGCGGACTCCAGCAACTCGCCCAGCAAACGATGCGCTTCCGGCGCTGACTCGTCCCAACACGTGATCAGATACCTGAGCCATGCCTGCACGCGCGGGCGCCGGGTCAGATGCTCTCGCGGCTCGGGCGTCACATCCAGGAGATACACGCCGACCCCACGCCCCTTCTGCGCCTGCGTAGGAGGCCCCAACGTCGCAATGGATTCGCCGAGCACTTCGGTCGTCCATTGCAGGATTTGGTTGTCTACCTCCGCGATCACTCACGTCTCCCGTTCATTCGCAAAGTTATCGTGACTTGCAATTCAACAACGTTTCATCGCTGCCGAAATTTGGAGTAGTGCCTGCAATTGCAAATCCCGTCTGTCATCGAGCGCTTTAGACACTGCGCTCTTGCAGACGGGACGGGGCAACAGCTATGAATTTGAACTGTAGCTATACGATTCGGATCACCCCCGACATGGACAACGCCATGAAGACCATTGCGACGGCGAAGAGTCCCATGTTCACCCACGTGGCGGCATCGCCCGTCACAAACATGAATCCTCCATTGTCTGGTGAGATCGCGGCTTTATCGATTAGCGAAACGATTGTGCAGGCTGCGATCGCGATTCCGAGAAACAAGAACGCCGTCACGTGTAATACAAACGTGGATACCACGCAGGCAGCTGCAATCGCGAAGAAAAGGACTGCCTGAATGATGGTAAGTTTCTGAAGCCGGCTGTTGTCTGACATGATGTACCTCCGCTGACTGTTGAAGATAGGGCTGAAACGGCCCGTTAGTGAGCCGTTGCTGTGCAAACGAAGCGAGGGAGATGCGCTTCTCGGGCGCCGAACCTGGTAACGGGAATCTCTCGGATACGTCGGCATAGGAGAGGGACGCCGTGCTCGAAGGTTTCCCCCGAACACTTCGAATCGGCCGGCAATCCCTTGCTCCCACACCTCTCTCTACGGCGCACTCATCGCCGAGGCAACGGATCATGAGTGCGCCATGAGCCCGCCAGGAATAACAAGCGGCAAATTGGCCGAGTGCCCGAGCCACACGAGCCAACGTTACTGGCATAGTGCAGGAGACAGCGGTTTCATTTCATGACTGACAAATTTTGTCACCGTGGGGACGAAAGTTTTTGGAGGAAAAATCAGACGGGCTTGTTAGGCAGGTGTAGAATAACCCACACTTAGCTGGCTTCCGAGGCACCGGCGTTGGAATTCTACACATTTGACAGCGATTACCTGGAGCGGCTCCGCTCGGGCGACTTTCGTACCGAGGAGCACTTTGTTTCCTATTTCAGCCAGCTAATCCATCTCAAACTCCGTTCCCGGTTGAATTCCCGTGAAGCAATCGAGGATGTAAGACAGGAAATTTTTGTTCGTGTCTTTGCCACCTTGCGGAGCACTGAGGGGCTGCGTCAGGCGGATCGCCTTGGTCCCTTTGTCAACTCGGTATGTAACAACGTCCTGCTCGAACACTACCGGTCTTCCTCTCGCAGTTCAGCGCGAGAAGAGGAGGAAGAAGCCGGTGATATCCCAGACTTCAAGGCCGACGTCCTTGGTGAAATGATGACTCGGCAGACCACCGAGATTGTCCGAGGCATCCTTGATGATCTGACCGAGAAGGACCGTCGACTGCTCCGTGAGGTCTTTCTGGAAGAACGCGACAAGGACGAAGTCTGCCGCGATTTTGGGGTCGACCGTAACTACTTGAGAGTATTGCTACATCGCGCAAAACAAACATTCAAAGAGCATTATCTCAGCAGCGCCCGAAAGCAACGTCGGGGGGTTGCCAGCTAGGGCGGAGCCTATGAAACGTTTAACCGCCCCGGGACACTATCCAATAGGGGGCAGTCGAAGGTTATATGGACCACACTGAAGCTATTCGACTGACAGCCGCCGAGCGCTACCTTCTGGATGAACTCTCTCCCGAGCAGCGCGAGCAATTCGAGGAGCACTTCTTCGACTGCGCCGAGTGCGCACTCGATCTTCGTGCTGCCTCCATATTTATTGAACAAAGCAAAAGAGTGCTGGCAGAGGAGCAACAGCCGGTCCCTGCCCCGCGCTTGCAACCTGCCAAGGTTCAGGCGGGATGGAGAGGCTGGCTTCGGCCAGCTTTCGCCGTGCCCGTCTTTGCGTTACTACTCGCGGTTATCGGGTATCAAAGTGCGCTCTTGTTCCGGCATCCACAGGTTGCCGTCGATAATCCTCAAGTAGTGCCCTGGACCACAATTAACACCCGCACGCGCGGTCCGATCACGCCGGTAATCAGGGTTGCGCAGGGAAAGGGCTTTCTTCTTTTTGTAAGCATTCCTCCGGATCCCCGCTATTCACGCTATGTCGTCGAGTTATATGATCCCGCAGGAAAGCCGGAGTGGTCGCTAACAATCGAAGGCAAGCCAGATCAGGATTCATTTGCGGTCCAGATACCGCCCCAAGAACGTGAAGCAGGCACTTACTCACTGAGTCTCCTCGGCATCATTGATAATCAGCGCACGGAAATAGGTCGTTCGACGTTCGAACTGCAGATTGAGAAGTGATTCCCCCAGGAGGAAAAAACAAGATGGCTGCCAATCCGAGACTACCTGTGGAGAACGAGTCTGTTCTTGAGCAGTACCACATCTATCATGCGGAAGCCCAGATTCTCAGTGGTCACCTGAAGCATCCGATCAAACAACCGATTGAGATGGCAGGGCACGTGGTCCTTGAAAAGACACGTCGTGAAGGCCATATCATGCGCTCGACCGCCGCTTCCAGCATGGAGGGATTGATCTCCTTCAAGGGCGGCCATACGCGTGCTTCCGGAAACAAGATCGAGAAGAAAGATCTCTGGGGCAACGATCACTCCGGATGGGTCACGTTGTCGACGTCGGTGATCGAAGGTTTGAACGTCTTTGAAGTGCTGACTGCCGATCGGGTAGTGGCACAGGTTTCTACCGAACATCCCGTGAAGAACGGGCACGTGCCCAAAGTCACATTCCTAGGCACGCGTTTCGAAAACCTGAGAATCGGCGGTTATCCGGTCGAGTTAGAACTTGACCTTGGAATTTGCGGATCGAAACCGGAAAATGACCGTCCCTACTTGGAAGACTCGAACTTCTTGGAACGGGTTGAGAAGCAATTAGAGACAGTCGCCGAAGCCGACGATGTTCCCGGTGCACTCGCTGAGGAATACAAGTCAAAGATCGTTTGCATCGATGACCTGCGCAAGAGGGCCAAGACGGGGCTGAACCCCTCGAGAGACGGAAGTAGCTCCGTACATTGCTCGCTCGTCAAGAAAATCAGCCCGATTCCGATTCCCGGCGTTAAGATTTTTGGAAACATCATCTTTATTCCGGATTTCGGTACCGTGGCATTGGCCGAAATCGAAGCCGGCTTGGACCCCTCTCTGAATGAGTTCGGGGAAAAACCCAAGTCTGTGGTTGCTGACCGATCCGATCACAGCAGTTACTTCACCCTGAACATGTTGAACATGCAACTCGGATGTATCGGCGGCGGCAGCGTCAAGGCCGGCACCGCAAAGGCCAACGGAATGACACGGCCGTAGGCTCATCCGGCTGGTTGTCCACGGGAACCCGTTCAAATATTTGTCTGGCATCGCGGTCGAGATAGAATGAGGCACTCCTCGACCCGCGATGCCCTTTGTCTGGACACCCTCGTTGCACTCGTGCAAGCGGCGGCTTCTTCTCGTCTGCCTCATTTTTCCCGGCATTGTCAGTCTATCGACCTGTGGTCGGCATGAAACGCCAGAAGCTGTCTATCAACACGCACGACGAACCTTTATCCATGGTGACCTAAAGGGCAGCCGGGCGGAGGCGCAGGCCGGGTATCGCCGATTCGCGAGCGATTCTCAATGGGCCTGGAAGTTCCAGACACTGGAGGCTGAGTCACTTCTATGGCAAGGGATTTACCCTGAAGTTCTTAAGTTGCTGGAGTCCTCATTGAATGAAACGACTCCACCGGATGCGGCGGTTGCAATCCTGACTCTTCGGGGTGTTGCTCACGGTCGTCAAAATGACCTTGTGGCAGGCGGTCGTGAACTGGAAGATGCGAAAAAACTTTGTCTTCAGATAGGCAGGGGCTGCGGCCAGGTTTACCAGGGTCTCGGAGTCTTTGCCTTAGGCCAAAATCAATTTTCAGAAACCCGAGCATCTTTTGAACAAGCCCTTTCCGTTGCAAAAGAGACAGGTGACCGTTTCCTCGAATCGAATTCCCTTCTCAACATAGCTGGTGCACTTGTGAAGGAGGGAAGGTTTGATGAAGCAATTGACCATTTGGGCCCGGCAAGTGAAGCGGCGGCCGGGATTGGGGCCGAGGATCTTATGCTCGCTGCTCGCGAAAATCTTGGGTGGGCTTACTACAGGTTAGGCGATTCTGAAAGGGCGTGGGAACTGCTGATAGCAGCAGAGAAGCGCGCGGAACAATTTCACGACGACTATGCCAGGGAAAATGCGCTTACTGACATCGGTTATATACAGTTTGACCAGAGGCATCTTGATGAGGCGGAGCACAGCTTTCAACAGGCCCTGTCTCTGGCCACCGCGGCACACAGTAAGGAACACATGTACAACGTGCTGCGTGTATTGGCTCGACTTGCAGTGGAAAATAACAACCTAGACAAGGCCGATCACTATGCCAGCCAGGCACTAGACATCTCTCGCGAAAACAATAGCCCACTGGACGAACTCTATCCCGTGTTAGTTCAAGGCCAGATTGCTGCTCGACGGGGCAATTTCGCCGGTGCCGAACAGAAGTTTCGCCGCGTCCTGGGATATCCCGAAGCTCCATTATTTCTCGCGTGGGAGGCCCACCATTCTCTCGCGAGAACTTATGAAGATCAAAGACAATGGAATTCCGCGGATCGCGAATATCGCGCATCCATTGCAGTTCTGGAGACAGGCCGGGAGGCCGTCACGAAGCCCGATTTCCGGCTTTCATTCCTCAGCAACGGATCGCGCATCTATGACGATTACGTTCATTTCCTGGTAAGCGTCGGAAAAACCGAGGAAGCACTGCGCTGGGCGGACTACAGTCGGGCTCGCACGCTGGCCGAAGGATTGAATCTGTTACCCAAAGAAGGTTTACATATCGCGCCTCACCTCAATGCCACCAAACTCGCTGCAGAGGCCAAGGGCACCCTTCTTTTCTATTGGCTTGGAGAAAAAAGTTCCTATCTTTGGTTGATCACGACGAATCAGGTACGCCTGTTTTCCATTCCCAGCGCAAAAGAGATTGAGTCCCTGGTAGATCGCTACAACAAGGCGCTCACGGGTCCCGAAGACGTCCTCGAATCGGCGAACACGGATGGTCGAACGCTGTTTGAAATGCTGGTGATGCCCGCGAACCGATGGCTGAAATCGCAGGCCAAGGTCTTCATTGTTCCCGATGGCAAACTGAACCGTTTGAACTTCGAGACCCTACTTGTCTCTAAGCCTGAATTGCACTACTGGATCGAAGACGTAACCGTCATCAA
>Ga0335085_10000926_pt1 | contig 71438 bp, 69 predicted proteins | sample Lox_Sample_45_FD_206712 | JGI IMG/M metagenome (GOLD analysis project Ga0335085, IMG submission 206712) | Soil microbial communities from Loxahatchee National Wildlife Refuge, Florida, United States - Lox_Sample_4.5 | ecosystem: Environmental > Terrestrial > Soil > Wetlands | place: USA... | reverse complement strand
GAGGCGAAGGTGCTAGCCGAGGCCTGCGCCGACGCGGCCTTCGACGGCGCCGCGTTGCGCCATGCCGCGGCCGCTCTCCTCCGCGCGAAGGCCAAAACCGACAACGAGAATGGCCGGCGTCTCGCCAACTGGCTTGCCGATCCCGCAGGACGCACGGAGTGTTTCGACGACTATCTCCTGGTCTATTTCACGCAGCAGGGCGACCCGCGCGCGAAGCTTGCGACCAAGCCCGTCGCGGACGCCGATCCCGTGGCGCTGCAGGCATTGGAGGCGGAGCGCACGCGGCTAGAGGCCGTGCGCTTGCACCGGGCCGCGGCAGCGCATCTCGAGGCGACATCGGCGGTGCTTCGTCTCGCGGGTGCGATCCTTGAGGCCTATGCACGGCACAAGGAGAGCCGCGCCGTCCTCGATTACGAGGACCTGATCCAGCGGAGCATCGACCTGCTGGAGCAGCCGGGGGTCGCGCCCTGGGTCCTCTTCAAGCTCGACGGCGGTCTCGATCATCTCCTCATCGACGAGGCGCAGGACACGAATCCCGACCAATGGCGCGTGGTGCAGGCGCTGACGCAGGAGTTCTTCGCAGGCACCGGCGCGCGCGAGACAACGCGCTCGGTCTTCGCGGTGGGCGACGTCAAGCAATCTATCTTCAGCTTCCAGGGCGCCGATCCAGAGAAGTTCCTGCGGATGCGCGACCTTTTCACGGCGCGCGCGGCGGAAGCGCAGATGGGGTGGCACACGGTCGCGCTCGAGACCTCCTTCCGCTCGACGGACGCGGTGCTGGAGACCGTGGATGCAGTCTTCGCCGATGCCGCCGCCGCGGACGGCGTGGCACTCGACGGCGCGGCGATCCATCACGAGCCCCATCGCAAGAACCATGGCGGGTGGGTCGAGCTCTGGCCGCTGGTGCCACGTCCCGCGGCGGAGCAGCCAGATGGCTGGCTGCTGCCGCTTACGCCGCGAGCCGCGAGCGAGCCTGAGACCCGGCTTGCTGCGGGGATCGCCGCGACGATCAAGGGTTGGCTCGACCGGCACGAGGAGCTTCCCGCGCGCGGCCGGCGCATCGAGGCCGGCGACGTCATGGTACTGGTGCGGCGCCGCACCGGCTTCGTCACGGCGCTCGTGCGCGCGCTCAAGGAAAGAGGCGTGCGCGTCGCGGGCGTCGACCGCATGCGCCTCACCGAGCAGCTCGCGGTCGAGGACATGATCGCGCTCGGCGGCTTCCTGCTTTTGCCCGAGGATGACCTCACGCTGGCGACGGTGCTGAAGGGACCGCTCTTTGGCTTCGACGAGGAGCGGCTCTTCGCTCTCGCCTATGGCCGCGGCAAGGCCTCGCTCTGGAGCGTGCTCTACCGCCGCGGCGAGGAGGACGCGCAATTCCGACACGCCCGCGACACGCTCGTGGAGCTGCTGCGCCGCGCGGATTTCACGCCACCCTACGAGCTCTTCACGGAGGTGCTGGGGCCGATGCGGGGGCGGCGCAAGATCCTCGCGCGGCTCGGGCCCGAGGCGGCAGACCCGCTCGACGAATTCCTGGCGGCGGCGCTGCTATACGAGGAGGAGCATCCGCCCTCGCTGCAGGGTTTTCTGCATTGGCTCACGGCGGCGGAGACCGAGGTGAAGCGCGACCTCGACCAGGGCGCGGGCGAGGTGCGCGTCCTCACCGTGCACGGCGCCAAGGGTCTCGAGGCGCCGATCGTGTTCCTGCCGGATACGACGGGCGTGCCCAATCAGCGGGAGCCGCTGCAATGGCTCGAGGACGGGCTGCCGCTCTGGCTCCTCTCGAGCAAAATCGCGGTCCCGCTCGCGAACGGGGCACGCTTCGAGGCGGAGCGCAAGCGCGACCGCGAGCATCGCCGCCTTCTCTACGTTGCCCTCACCCGCGCTGCCGACCGGCTCTACATCTGCGGGATCGAGCCCGGCAATTCCCTGCGGAGCGATTGCTGGTACGAGCTCGTGCGGCGCGGCCTCGGCCGCGTCCAGGGGACGGTCGCGACGCTGCGGGATTTCACCGGTCTCCTGGGAGCCGACGGCTGGTCCGGCGAGGGACTCATCTTCGAGACGCCGCAGCGCGCGGCCGCGCGCGACGATGGAAAGGCGACTGCACGGCTGGAGCTCGAAGTGGCGCTGCCGGCTTGGGCGCAGGTCGTGCCGCCGCCGGAGCCGACGCCGCCGAAGCCGCTCGCGCCCTCGCGGCCCGCGGGGGTCGAACCGGCGGTGCGGTCGCCCTTGGGCGCTGACCGCGGCGCCGCCTATCGGCGCGGACGACTCGTCCATCGTCTTCTGCAGAGCCTTCCCGACGTGGTGCCGGATAAACGCGCGGCGGCGGCGGAGCGTTTCCTGGCGCTGCCGGTGCACGGGCTCGACGCGGCAGCCCGCGCCTCGATCGCGGCGGAGACGCTCGCCGTTCTGGATCGGCCGGAATTCGCGCCCCTCTTCGCGCCGGGCTCCCGCGCGGAGGTGCCGGTGGTGGGTCTCGTCGGCACGCGGCCGCTCAGCGGCCAGATCGACCGCCTCGCGGTCACCGACGAGGAGGTTCTCATCGTCGACTACAAGACGCTCCGTCCCGCCCCCACGAGCGAGAGCGAGGTGCCCGCGCTCTATCTCGACCAGCTCGCGGCCTATGTCGCGGCGGTTGAGGCGATCTATCCCGGAAGGCGAGTCCGTGCGGCACTGCTCTGGACGGACGGTCCGCGGCTCATGCAGGTGAGCCCTGCGGCGCTTGCGAGACGGCTGGCTTGACGCCGCTTCTGCGCCACCCCTAATCTTCGGGGCGGGAAAGGCCGCGCGTTCATCGTCGCGGCCTTGTTCGTGCTAAGCCACTTTAAGCAGCGGAGAGGCCATGACGACGAAGATCACCGACGCCACCTTCGAGAAGGACGTGCTGCGCGCGCCGGGCCCGGTGCTTGTGGATTTTTGGGCAGAGTGGTGCGGCCCCTGCAAGATGATCGCGCCTTTCCTCGAGGACATCTCCAAGGAGATGGCGGGCCGCGTCACCGTCGCGAAGATCAATATCGACGAGAATCCCGCAACGCCCACGAGATACGGCGTGAACGGCATCCCCACCCTAATCCTCTTCAAGAACGGCCAGGTCGCCGCCACCAAGATCGGCGCGCTCCCGAAGAGCAAGCTCGTGGAGTGGGTGGAGTCGGTGCTCTAGGGTTTCACGCGACCAACGAGTTCCGGCGGGCGCCGATCGCCAAATCGGCGCCCGCCTTGCATTTGTAGAGCCTCGTCGGGATGTCGAAGGATTCGCGAACACCTTGAATTTCCTTCGCTATTTTCCTTGCCGCTAGCGACCCGAAATTTTTCTCCGGTTGCCCGAAATGAATGTAATCTCATGCCAACACGCAGGGTCGCCCCAAGCGAAGAGACGCAGGACACGGGGTCGGCAGCCTGGCGGGGTCCATGAGCGAAGACCGCGTCGATCGTAGGCTCGCAGCGATCTTGGCAGCCGACGTTGCCGGATACAGCCGCCTCATGGGCGCGGACGAGGAAGGCACCCACCGCCATCTCAAGGCACATCGCAAGGAGCTGATAGATCCCAAGGTCTCCGAGCACCGCGGCCGGATCGTGAAATCCACCGGTGACGGGATTCTCGTGGAATTCGTGAGCGTCGTCGATGCGGTGCGCTGCGCCGTCGACATTCAGCGCGGCATGGCCGAGCGCAACGCCGATGCTCCGCCGGAAGGCCGCATCGATCTGCGCATCGGCATCAACGTCGGCGACATCATCAGCGACGGCGACGACATCTACGGCGACGGCGTCAACGTCGCGGCGCGGCTCGAGGGCCTCGCGGAGCCGGGCGGAATTTACGTCTCTCGCATCGTGCACGATCAGGTCTGCGACAAGCTCAGCTTCGGCTTCGAGGACATGGGCGAGCAGACCGTCAAGAACATCGCTCGGCCCGTCGGGGTCCATCGCGTCCGGCTCGCTGACAATTCGATGCCGACAAGGTCTGCCGGTGCGGCAGGACGGCCGGAGTCGCCCGTCTCCGACCGGCCGGCTCTGGCGGTGCTGCCCTTTGTCAACATGAGCGGAGATCCAGAGCAGGAATTTTTCGCTGACGGCATCTCCGAGGACATCATCACGGGCCTGTCGAAGCTGCGCTGGTTCTTCGTGATCGCACGCAATTCGTCGTTCAGCTACAAGGGAAAATCGGTCGACGTGAAGCGCGCCGCGCGCGAGCTCGGCGTCCGCTACGTGCTGGAGGGCAGTGTCCGCAAGGGCGGCAATCGCGTCAGGATCACCGCGCAGCTCATCGATGCCGCGACGGGCAATCACGTCTGGGCCGATCATTACGATGGCGAGCTCAGCGACGTCTTCGCCTTGCAGGACGAGATCACGAAGAAGGTGGTGGCGGCGATCGAGCCCAAGCTGCTCGAGGCGGAGGGGCTGCGCTCGCAAAGCCGCTCGGCGGACGATCTCGGCGCCTGGGAGATGGCGATACGCGCGAACTCGCTGTTCTGGCGCCTGACCAAGAGCGAGATCGCGTCCGCGCTCGAGCTCCTCCAACGCGCCGTCGAGCGCTACCCGAACTATGCCCCCGCGCACAGCCTATTGGCGTTCCTGCTGCTGGTCTCGGGCTATGTCGGCTCGCGATTGACGGAGGCACAGCTGAAACAGGCCGCCGCCCTCGCGGCGCGCGCGGCGGAGCTCGACGACAGCGATCCGGCCGCGCACGTCGCGCTGGGCTTCGCGGCCTTCATGAGGAGGCAGACGAATATTGCGGCGTCGGAGTTCCATCATGCGCTCTCGCTCAATCCCAATTTTGCCGCTGCACACGGCTATCTCGGCTGGGCGCTCGCCTTCGACGGCCAAACCGACCTGGCAAAAGCGCATTTGGAGGAGGCAATGCGGCTGAGCCCGCACGATCCGCAGAACGCGATCTTCAATACCGGCCTCGCCATCGTCCACTATTTCGCGGGACGTTATGACGAGGCTGTCCAATTCAGCCGCAAGGCGCTGCAGCAGCGCACCACCTTCACAGCGGGCTATCGCATCCACGTCGCGAGCCTGGCGCAGGCGGGTAGAATCGACGAAGCCCGCGAGGCTCTCGCGCGTTTGAAGGAAACGCTTCCCGAGCTCTCCATCGCCTGGATCGAGCAGAACGTCCCCTATACGCCGGGACCGATGGCCCGGTTCGTGGAGGGAATGCGCAAAGCTGGCCTGGAGTAAGAGTTCCCGCGGGTACCCCTTATCTTGAAATTCGGCCCGACCCGGCCGGCGCGCTGCCGCTCTCAGCGCGATGTCGCGAGCGCCTTGTTGAGTACGGTCGCGAGCCGGATGCCCGCCTTGATGAGCTGCACCCTGGTGGTGTCGACCGCCGCCTGGACGTAGACCGCGTCGAGCGCATAGACACCCTTGGGGTCCGGCGGCGGCAGCTTGCCGTAGACCTGGTCGCGCGCGGTCTCGAAGGACTGCCGCGCCCAATTCTCAGGCGCCCCCTTGTTGTAGGAAGCGACGTCGGCCGTGGTGATCTTGGGGATGATCGCGCCCGCGACCTGCTGCGGGTCCTTGCCGAGGAGCCCCACGAAGTCGGTCTCCCAGTAACGGAACAGGGTGCCGGGCTTGAGCCCGGGCGCGGTCGTGCGCATCGTCAGCGCGCCGAGATTGTCCGAGGCGCGTATCGGCTCGTGCAGGTCGCCGACGAGATTGAGCAGGAACTTGAGCGCGATCACCCGCTCCTTCGGCGGCGTGCTCGGCGCCGCGAGCTCCTCCGCGAACTGATTGATCTTGGTGACGATACAGTCCTTTGCGGGCCCGTTAGATGCGAGCGCACCGCGCGGCGTGGCGGACTGCCCCGTGCAGGGCTGGCCCGTGTAGACGAAGTGCCACCAGTAGGTTTGGTTGTACCGCCGCTTCGTCGTCTTGAAGTCGCTGTCGCGATACTTGTCGGCCCAGGTCGCGGCGCTCGCGATGTCGCGCTTGGTGAGCTTGTCGGTGTCGAAAGCAAGGAGCGCATTGACCTTCTCGCGTACCGCCGGCTCCAGATAGCGGTCGGCGATGAGGGCGATGATCATGTGCCCTCCGTCGCTCCACGCCCGGGCCTCCTGCGGTTTAAGCACGACGCTCAAACACATGAGAAACGCAAGGAACATCACGCGCATGACGGTTCCTCCAATTTCCGAAGGTCTACGGCGGACGCTCCGGGCGGAGCCGCCGGCCTGTGCGGAATTCTGCATCCGCCGGGCACTCCGGGCAATCCCACCCTACCGCCGCGGCATTCCCGCTGATAGCATCTCATCGAAAGCGGCGTGGCGCCGCTGACTCCGGGGGAATCGCGATGAGAATCCGAACTGCGCTTTTCGCGCTCGCGCTGACCTTGCCGGCCACGGTCGCCGCCGCGGATTATCCCGCGCCCAAGCAAGGCGAGTGGATCGCGCGCGACTTCAAGTTCCACACCGGCGAGACGATGCCTGAGGTGAAGCTCCACTACACCACCATCGGCGAGCCCACGGGCGTGCCCGTCGTCGTGCTGCACGGCACCGGCGGCTCCGCGCAGAGCATGCTGACGCCGGCCTTCGCGGGCGAGTTGTTCGGACCCGGCCAGCCCCTAGATGCAGCGAAATACTACATCCTCATCCCCGACGCGCTCGGCCACGGCAAGAGCTCGAAGCCCTCCGACGGCCTCAAGACGAAATTCCCGCAATACGACTATGCCGACATGGTCGACGCGCAGTACCGGCTGCTTTCCGAGGGGCTCGGCATCAAGCACGTGCGCCTCGTCATCGGGAATTCGATGGGCGGCATGAACGTCTGGCTCTGGGGCGAGCGCTATCCCACCTATATGGACGCGCTGGTGCCGATGGCCTCGCAGCCGACGGCGATGGCGGCCCGAAACTGGATGCTGCGGCGGATGATGCTGGAGACGATCCGCAACGATCCCGGATACGCCAATGGAAACTACACGACGCAGCCGCAGGTGCTGAAATATGCGAGCGTCTTCTTCGGCATCGCGACCGCGGGCGGTACGCTCAACTACCAGAAGCAGGCGCCGACGCGCGCCTTGGCCGACAAGCTCGTCGATGCCCGGCTCGCCCTTCCCGTGACGGCGGACGCCAACGACTTCCTATGGCAGTGGGGATCGAGCGGCGACTACGATCCGGAACCCGGCCTCGAGAAGATCGAGGCCTGGGTGCTCGCGATCAATGCCGCAGACGACGAGCGCAACCCGCCGGAGACCGGCGTCACCGCGCGCGCAATCGAGGGCATGAAGCACGGCCGGCTCTTTCTCATTCCCGCGAGCACGGAGACCAGCGGCCACCTCACCACCGGCAATGCCAAATTCTATGCGCAGCAGCTCGGCGCCTTCCTGGAGGAGGTACCGCAGCGGAAATAGGCCGAGCGCGGCGGGCTCAAGCGCGCCGGGCGAGCGCGTCGATCTCCTTGTCCTCCGGGAAGCGTCCGAGCTTCTTCTTGGAGAAAAGCAGCAAACCGTCGACGGTGATCTCGAAGACCCCGCCGCTCGACCGCACCAGCTCCACCTCCGCGTGGGCCAGCTCCTCGAATCTCGCTCTCGCACGGAGAGCCCGAGGCTCGTAGTTTCAAACGCCGCAGTATTCGATCCGGACTTTCATCGGGTCCTCGGGCGCTGTTACCGTGCCACGTTAGCAAGATAATCGCGCCACGTCACCTCGTCTTCGGCTCCAGGCTCTCGACTCGCAGCAGCGAGGGGAAGAGGCGCATGCAGAGGAGGGCGGTCAGCACCGTTCCGAGGCCACCGATCAGCACCGCGGGGACCGCGCCCAGCCAGTCGCCCATGAGGCCGGCGCGGAAATCGCCGAGCGTGTTGGAGGCGCCGACGAATCGGTGACTGATCACGCTCGCGGCCTCTATTTGAATTGCCAGCCCTCTTCGAGCATGAGTCCCTGAAACGTCAGCCACCGCACGCTCTCTTGCGAGCAGACAAATGGCATCTTGCGGTTCTCGGCACTGCCCGGATGCTCGTCGCAAATCACTGTCCAGTTTGCTCCCCCGTGCATGGCGAGAGCGATAACGAATGGATCAGCCCCGTTTATGCCCTTATGCGGTTTCGAAGGGTCATGGTGTGTGGCCATGAGATTTCGAACTATCTGCTGTACCGGAGCTGATTCCTCAAGAAAGAGATCGGTCTGGCTCTTCGCCCAGGAATGGCAGTCATCTCCCGGCCGAACCTCGTCAAGTACCGCCCTCGGAGCGCGCAAGCGACCTGAGGAAATCAGTTCCTCAATACGCAGCTGCAAGCCCGGAAAGATCTTCGGCGGGTACCTTTCGACGAACCATGTAATGATCGAGCTTGTGTCGATCGAATATATCGTCGAGGGCGGCAAACTAGCTCCCCAAGACCAGGTCTCGCACCTTTTCTACCTGCTGTGCGCGTAGCCCAAGATGCCGAGATACGTCGCTAAGCGACATCTGCGAGTTCAAGTAGCTTTCCAAAATTATGCGCGTAAACGGCCTCCCGAGATTGCTGACAACCTCTTGCGGCATATTGCGTCGGAATTCCTCCTCGGAGCCTGCGCGAGATGCCGATTGCTCAATGAGCCGCCATAGCACTTGACGAGTCGCGTAGAACGATTGCGTTGTGCGACCAATCGTCAGAAGTCGCCGTAATATCACGTGGACGCTTACTCCGAATGTACGAGCGAGCGACTGTAGCTCTTCGTCGCTCCACTCGCGCGGCCGCGGTGGATGCATCGAGACAAGCTTCTCTGTCAGCAGAGCATCGTTTGGAACCAGCGCAGATGCGGCGACTGCATTACAAAACACCTCTGTGCGTTGTTCCTCGGGAGGCCGCAACGCCTCCTCCTCGATGTCGCAGATGCTGCTTGCATCGATTAGGAGATGGACAAATTCATGGAGCAGCGTAAAGGTTCGCCCGTTAAGAGCAATTTTCCGATTAATTCCAATAACCGGCAGCGGTCTTTCACTCAAACTGAAGCCAAGGATTTCAGTCGTGGCGACTTCGGTGAGCTGAAACACAAGTACACCCGCCCCTTCGATTTTGGCCCTCCACGCGTTGTAGCTCTTGCGAGGGTCTCGCCAAGTTCGCTGCTCCTCCATGGAAACGCCGAGAAGTTTTCGAACTGCCACGCCGACTTGATTCGGCTCGCTGTTGGATTTCACACGAAGCGTGATCTGGGGTAGTTCGAGTTCCAGTTCGCTCGCCAGATCGAGTGCTAGTGCCCGCCGTGCACGAGCTTGGCGAAGCTGGATTCGCAGAGGGCGTGAATAGCGCAATGCGACTTCGCCCGGAAGACGCCGAAAATCATGCGGCAGAGGCTGCTCTTGAGGCGGAGCGGGCAAGAAAAAATCACTGAGCAATCGCTTATAGACCGATGCCATGCGCCGGAGTTGCGACATGCTCGGTCTCGCGTCACCTCTCTCCCACGCGACGATGTGCTCCGGATTGGTCTGAATGGTACGGGCGGCATCCTCTATAGAGAGCCCAGCCGACGACCGCGCCCAGTTCAGAACGGAGGGCTCAACCAGCGCTTCGTTGCTTCTCGAAGGCATTAATGCTCTGTCCTCGCGAATCCGGAGACGACCTGCGCCACATACTGCCGCCTGATCTTATTAAAGCCAATCATGGCGAATCGACAGAGCGGAGCCCTTTGCTGGATCAGGTTTGAGTACGCACCGCAAATGATTATAAGGCATCCACTTGGTGCCCAAAGCAAACCCAATTTCGTCACAATGTACTTGTAGAGACCTAAGGATCTCGAGCGAAATTGCCGCGAAATCCATCGCTCAGTGAAGACCAACTGACAAGTGGTCGCACTGCCGCCTTCTGATGTCCCTATGCAAAGTCCTTGGCTCCCTTATTCCCCTCACCTCGTCTTCGGCTCCAGGCTCTCGACTCGCAGCAGCGAGGGGAAGAGGCGCATGCAGAGGAGGGCGGTCAGCACGGTGCCAAGGCCGCCGACCAGCACGGCCGGCATCGCGCCCAGCCAGTCGCCCATGAGGCCGGCGCGGAAATCGCCGAGCGTGTTGGAGGCACCGACGAAGGCGTAGTTGACGGCGCTGACGCGGCCGCGGAGCGCGTCGGGTGTCTCGGTCTGGACGAGCGCGAAGCGGATCACCACGCTCACGGAATCGGCGGCGCCGAGCATCATCAAGGTCCCGAGGGCCACCGCGAGCGTGGTCGAGACCGCGAAGCCCATCGTCGCCAGGCCGAAGGTGATCACGGCAACGAACAGGATCGGCCCGACATTGCGGCGGAGCGGGTAATGCGTGAGCGCAAGCGAGGCGAGCAGCGCGCCGGCTGCCGGGCCGAGGCGCAGCAGCCCGAGCCCCCAGGGCCCCGTTTGCAGGATGTCGCGGGCGTAGACCGGCAAGAGCGCCGTGGCGCCGCCGAGGATCACCGCGAAGAGGTCGAGCAGGATCACGCCGCGGAGCGCCGGCCGCTCGCGGATGAAGGCGATCCCCGCGAGCAGCGAATCGAGCCGCGGCACGCTTCGCTCGGCCGGTACCGGCTGTCGCGGGATCAGCGTGACCAGCACGCTCGCGAGCAGGAAGCATCCGGCGCAAATCGAATATACCGTCGTGGGACCCGCCGCGTAGAGCACGCCGCCCAAGGCGGGGCCCACGATCACCGCGAGCTGGTTCGCGGAGGTCGAGCCCGCGACAGCGCGCGCGAAGAGCGGCCGCGGCACCAGGTTCGGGACCATCGCGTGCATGGTCGGGAGCTCGAAGGTGCGCGCCGTCGCCACCAGGAATACGACCGCGAAAATCGTGCCGACGTCGATCAAGGCCCGGCCGCTCGCGAGCGCCAGGCCCGAGACGCTCAGGCATTCCACGATCTGGCAGCTCCGCACCACCAGCCGGCGATCGTAGCGGTCGGCGACGTGGCCCACGAAGAGCGAGAGCGGCACCACCGGCACGAACTGCACGAGCCCCACGAGGCCGAGATCGAGCGCGCTGCCGGTGAGGTCGTAGAGCTGCCAGCCGATCGCGACGGCGAGCATCTGGTTCGCCATCGTCGCCGCCACGCGCGCGCACCAGAACAGCACGAAGGAGCGCTGGCGAAGCAGCGAGGCCGGGGAGCTCATCGCGCCGAGACTAGCGTGAAACCGCAGGGCAGGCAGGCCTTACGATCAAGCCGATTTGACCGGCCAGCCATGCAAAAGCCGCTAAGCTCGGCGGGACTTGCTCATGAAGGAGGGAATCGAATGCACGGGATTACGAAGGGATTGTGTGGGCTCGCGCTGGCGGCGCTGGCGGTGTCGCCGGCGGGTGCCGCGGGGGTGGTAAGCGAGAAGACCCTCTCGCTCGATCTCGCGAAGACGATAGCGGAAGGCGCGCTCGCGGTCTGCCGCCAGAACGGCTGGCACATCACCGTCACCGTGCTGGACCGAGCCGCCCAGATCCGCGTGCAGCTTCGCGACGACGGCGCCAACCTCTTCACGGTGGAGAACAGCTACCGCAAAGCCTACACGGCGCGGAATTTCAATATGCCCTCCGCGGAATTCGCGAAGGACGCGGCGACCAACCCCGTGCGTCAGGCGCAGGCGACGCTGCCGGGCGTGATCGCGCTCGGCGGCGGCCTTCCGATCCGGTCCGGCAACGAGACCATCGGCGCGATCGGTGTCTCCGGCTCGCCGGGCAAGGACGACGTCTGCGCCCAGGCCGGAATCGACAAGGCCGCCGAGGAGCTCAAATAGCCCCGCCCGCGATCACCGCCGCCGGACGAGGCTCACGACCGCAAGCAGGATCACCGCCCCGATGGTGGCGCCGATTATTGCGCTGACGATGCCGGTGCCGATGTGAACCCCCAGCGCCGACAGCAGGTAGGTTCCGATGAACGCCCCGATCACGCCGACCGCGATGTTCACGACGAGGCCGAAGCCGCTCCCCTGCACGATCTTGCCCGCGAGCCAGCCCGCGACGAGGCCGACCACGAGCAAGACGATCACGCTATTGAGCTCCATCATGGTCATTCTCCCATCTTCGCTGCACCGAGACTCCGAGGATTACGCGGGAGCGTGACAGGCCCGCGACGGAGGATCAACCGTTGTCGCGCAGCACGCGTCCCGCGAGATAGAGCGAGCCGCAGATGAGGATGCGGCTAGGCCCCGGCCGCGCGGCGGCGGCCACGGCCGCGGCGACCTCCGGATAGGCCTTGGCCTCGAGACCCGCGGCGCGGGCGGCGGCGGCGGAATCCTCGGCGCGGAGGCTGTTCGCCTCGCCGGGAATGGCGACGGCACCGAGGCTTCGGGCTTGCGCGGCGAAGGGGGCGAGGAATGCCTTGGCATCATGGGTGCTCAGCATGCCGAAGACGAGATCGAGGGGAAGGTCGCGCCAGGACGCGGCATGGGCGGCGATCGCCTCGCCGCCGCCGCGGTTGTGGCCGCCGTCGAGCCAGAGCTCGCTCCCGGGCGGGAGCAGCGTCACCAGGGGGCCGCGTGTGAGCCGCTGCAGCCGCGCCGGCCATTCGATGCGGCCGAGGCCGCGCGCGATCGCGTCGCGGTCGAGACGGAACGCCTCCAACCCCTCGAGCGCGGCGATGGCGGCGCCGGCATTGTCGATCTGGTGCCGTCCGGGAAGCGAAGGGGGAGGCAGATCGAGGCGCCAGCGCGCGCCCTCGTAGCGCATGCCCGAGGGCGTGGGCTCGGCGCGCCACTCGATCGCATGGCGGTAGAGCGGCGCTCCGACCTCGCGCGCCCGCGCCGCGATCACCGCGGCAGCCTCCGGCGGCTGCGGTCCCACCACCGCGCGCACGCCGGACTTGAGGATGCCCGCCTTCTCGAAGGCGATGGCGGCGACGGTGTCGCCCAGGAAGCGCTGGTGGTCGAGCGAGACCGGAGTGATCGCCGTCGCCGCGGGCTGCCGTACGACGTTCGTGGTGTCGACGCGGCCGCCGAGCCCGACCTCCAGCAGCGTCGCGTCCGCCGGCGTTCGCGAGAAAGCGAGGAAGGCGGCGGCCGTCGTGATCTCGAAGAAGGTGATTGGGGCGCCCTCGTTCGCGCGCTCGCACTCCTCGAGGACGGCCGAGAGGGCACGCTCCTCGATGAGCTCCCCGGCGAGACGGATGCGCTCGTTGAAGCGCACGAGATGCGGTGAGGTATAGACGTGGACGCGATGGCCCGCGGCCTCGAGGCAGGCGCGGAGTGCCGCCACCGTCGAGCCCTTGCCGTTGGTGCCGGCGACATGGATCACCGGCGGCAGCCTGCGCTCGGGATGATCCAGCGCCGCGAGCAGCCGCTCGATGCGGTCGAGCGAGAGATCGATGAGCTTCGGATGGAGCTTGCCAAGGCGCTCCAGGATCCGATCGCTGCTCAGGCGGTGGCTCCTCCGGCGGGACGCGGCAGCAGCGGCACCACCGGCGGCGGCGGCGCGCGGTTGCAAAGGAGATCGAGGACCCGCGCGAGCGTCTCGTGAAGCTCGCGGCGCGGGACGACCATGTCGACCATGCCGTGCTCCAGCAGATATTCCGCGCGCTGGAATCCCTCCGGCAGCTTCTCGCGGATCGTCTCCTCGATGACGCGCGCGCCGGCGAAGCCCACGACCGCGCCGGGCTCCGCGAGCGTCACGTCCCCGAGCATCGCAAAGGAGGCGGAGACGCCGCCGGTCGTGGGGTCGGTGAGGAGGACAATGTAGGGAAGGCCCGCCGCCTTCACCTCCTCGACCGCGAGGGTCGTGCGCGGGAGCTGCATCAGCGAGAGGATGCCCTCCTGCATGCGCGCGCCGCCCGAGGCCGGCACCACGATGAGCGGCGCCTCCTGCAGCACAGCGAGCCTTGCCGCCGCGAGCAAGCCCTCGCCCACGGCAATTCCCATGGAGCCGCCCATGAACTCGAAGTCGAAGACGGCGGCGACGGCATCGATGCCGCCGATCTTGCCGTGCGCCACTACGAGCGCGTCGCCGCCGCCGCTCTTCGCCTGCGCGTCCTTGAGGCGGTCGGTGTAGCGCTTCTGGTCCCGGAAGCGGAGGGGATCGACGGGGGTCTTCGGCAATTCCACCCGCGTGTACTGGCCGCCGTCGAAGATCATCTCCAGCCGCTTCTTGGCGCCGACGCGGAGGTGGTGGCCGCAATTGCGGCAGACGAAGAGGCTCGCCTCGAGGTCGCGATGGAATAGCATCTGCTCGCAGCTCGGGCATTTGAGCCAGAGATTGTCCGGCACCTCCTTCTTCGCGACGACCGCGCGGATCTTCGGGAGGACGAAGTTGGTGAGCCAGTTCATGGGTCAGGCTCTCCTGGCCGCAGCCTGCCGCGCGCCGCGCACGCCCTTGGCTAGCGCGGCCACGTCCGCGAGGACGGCCTCGACGAGGCCGGGCCCTGCGCGGCCTTTCTCGTCGAGCATCGCTGCGACGCGGCTCACCAGCGCCGAGCCCACGACCGCGGCGTCGGCGACGCGGGCGATCTCGGCCGCCTGCTCCGGCGTCTTGATGCCGAAGCCCACCGCGACCGGGAGCTTCGTGTGACCGCGGATGCGCGCGACCATGCCGGCGACGGCGGAGATCGCCGCCGATTTGGTGCCGGTGATCCCCGCGATCGCGACGTGATAGACGAAACCGCGGGCGCCGCCGAGGACCACGGGCATGCGGCGCTCATCGGTCGTGGGAGCGGTGAGGCTGATGCTGTCAAGGCCGGCCGCGCGCGCGAAGTCGTAGAGCTCGGCCTCCTCCTCGGGCGGGAGGTCGACGGTGATGAGGCCGTCGACGCCCGCGGCCTTCGCGTCCGCACAGAACCTCTCGCCGCCGTAGCGGTAGATCGGATTGTAGTAGCCCATGAGCACGATCGGGGTCTCCGGGTCGTGCGCGCGGAACTCGCGGACGATCGCGAGCGTCTTGCGCAGGGTCATGCCGGACTTGAGCGCGCGCTGGCCCGCCGCCTGGATCGCGGGTCCGTCGGCCATGGGATCGGAGAAGGGCACGCCGACCTCGATCACGTCGGCGCCCGCCTTGGGGAGGCCCGCGAGGATCGCCGCGAAGGTCTCCGCGTCGGGATCGCCGCAGCTCAGGAAGGTCACGAGCCCCGCGCGACTCTCAGCGGCGAGCTTCCGGAAGCGCTCGGCGATGCGCCCGCTCACAACGTCACCCCGAGCGCGTCGGCGACGGTGAAGATGTCCTTGTCGCCGCGGCCGCAGAGATTCATGACGAGGAGGTGGTCCTTGGGCAGTTTCGGCGCGATCTTCGCGACGTGCGCCAGCGCATGCGCGGGCTCGAGGGCGGGGATGATGCCCTCGAGGCGCGAGCAGAGCTGGAACGCCTCGAGCGCCTCCTTGTCGGTGATCGCGACGTATTCCGCGCGCTTCATGTCATGGAGCCAGGCATGCTCCGGGCCGATCCCGGGATAATCGAGGCCCGCGGAGATCGAGTGCGCGTCGAGGATCTGGCCGTCGTCGGTCTGAAGGAGATATGTGCGGTTGCCATGCAGCACGCCGGGGCAGCCGCCGTTGAGCGAGGCCGCGTGCTTCCCGGTCTCGATCCCGAGCCCCGCCGCTTCGACGCCGATCATGCGGACGCTGGGCTCGTCGAGGAAGGGATGGAAGAGGCCCATGGCGTTGGAGCCGCCGCCGATGCAGGCGACGAGCGTGTCGGGGAGGCGTCCCTCGGCCTTCTGCAGCTGCTGGCGCACCTCGTTGCCGATCACGCACTGGAAGTCGCGGACCATCGAGGGATAGGGATGCGGTCCCGCCACGGTGCCGATGATGTAGAAGGTGTCCTCGACATTGGCGACCCAGTCGCGGAGCGCCTCGTTCATCGCGTCCTTGAGCGTGCCGGTGCCGGATTTGACCGAGCGCACCTCGGCGCCCAGGAGCTTCATGCGGAAGACGTTGGGCTTCTGCCGCTCGATGTCGGTCTCGCCCATGTAGACGACGCAGGGGAGGTCGAAGAGCGCGCAGACGGTCGCGGTCGCGACGCCGTGCTGGCCCGCCCCGGTCTCCGCGATGATCCGGCGCTTCCCCATGCGCTTTGCCAGCAGGATCTGGCCCAGCGTGTTGTTGATCTTGTGCGCGCCGGTGTGATTGAGCTCCTCGCGCTTCATGTAGATCTTGGCGCCGCCGAAATGCTCGGTGAGGCGCTTGGCAAAATAGAGCGGCGAGGGATGCCCGACGTAATGCTCCATGTAGTAGGCGATCTCCGCATGGAAGCTCGGATCGCGTTTCGCCTCGGCATAGGCGCGCTCGACCGCGAGGATAAGCGGCATCAGCGTCTCCGCGACGAAACGCCCGCCATAGATGCCGAAATGCCCGCGCTCGTCGGGACCCGCGCGGTAGGTGTTGGGAGCGGCCATGCCAGAGGCTCGTATTGTGCCGGCCGGGACCGGCGGAGCGCCGGTTTTACCTCTAAACCGCGGGAGGCTCAAATGGCGATGCGACGGGCGGGAGACGCCCTCACCCTCCCGCGCTGCGCGCGGGCCCCAACCCTCTCCCACCTCCGGCGGGAGAGGGACTGCCTTTTCCCTCTCCCGCTATACGGGAAAGGGTTGGGGCCCATGGCGAAGCCATGGGAGGGTGAGGGCCTGCGGGGTCAGGCGAGCCTCCGCACTGTCTCCAAAAACCGAGCGATCTTGGCCAGATCCTTCTCTCCCGGTCGCAGCTCCACCCCCGACGACACGTCCACCGCCTTTGCATGCGTCGTCGCGACGGCTTCGGCGACGTTCTCGGGGGTGAGGCCGCCGGAGAGCATCCAGGGGCGTGGCCAAGTTCGGCCGCCGAGAAGCTGCCAGTCGAAGACGAGGCCGTTGCCGCCGGGAAGCGCCCTCAGGTCCGCGCGCGGGGGCTTCGCGTCGAAGAGGAGCCAGTCCGCGACCTCGAGATAAGGGAGCGCCGCATCGGGGTCCTCCGGGCCGGCGATCGAGATCGCCTTCATGACGGGCTTCCGGAATTTGGCCTTCACCTCGGCGACGCGGCGAGGGCTCTCCTTCCCGTGGAACTGCAGCATGTCCAAGCGCGCGCGCTCCAGCACCGCCGCAAGCGTCGCGTCCGGCGCGTCGACGAAAAGGCCGACGCGCATGACGCCCGCGGGAACGCGTGCGGCGAGCGCCGCGGCTTGCTCCGCCGTCACGTTGCGGGGGCTCGCGGGATAGAAGACGAAGCCCACGAAGCGCGCGCCGCTGGCGATCGCCGCATCGACCGAGGCCGCCGTCGATAGTCCGCAGATCTTGGCTGCGACGCTCATCGGAGCTCGTTCAGGATCGCGCGCGCGGCGGCGGCAGGATGCGGCGCCTCCGTTATCGGGCGGCCCACCACGAGATAATCGGCGCCCGCCTGCACGGCCGCACGCGGTCCCGTCACGCGCTTCTGGTCGCCAGCCGCGGCGCCGGCCGGACGAATGCCTGGCACCACCAGCAGGAAGCCGGGTCCGCAGAGCTCGCGCAGCACCGCCACCTCCTGCGGCGAGCAGACGACGCCGTCGAGACCGCTGTCGCGGGCAAGGAGGGCCAGGCGCTGCACCTGCTCGCCGACCGGTCCTTGCTGACCGACGGCCGCGAGATCGCCCTCGTCCAAGCTCGTGAGCACCGTGACGCCCAGGAGCTTCACGCGGCGCTTCCCAGCATGCGCGACGCCGTCGGCCGCGCGCACCGCCGCCTCCATCATCGCGGGCCCGCCCGCCGCGTGGAGCGTGAGCAGCAGCGGCTCCAGCGCCGCCGCCGCGCGCACCGCGCCCGCGACGGTGTTGGGAATGTCGTGCAGCTTCAGATCGAGAAAGAGTGCGTCCGAAGATTGGGCCACCTCGTGCACGCCCGCGGGGCCGTTGGCGCTGAAGAACTCGAGACCGAGCTTGATCCCCGCGACCACGCCGCGCACCGCCGCCGCGAGCGCCTTGGCGCGCGCGGGGTCGGACGTGTCGATCGCGCAGAGGATCGGGTTGAGCCGGCTCATGACGCGCGCATGGTAGCGCAATTTCCGCTCACGTGGTCGCCCGCTCCAGCGCGAGCTGGGCCGCCGCCAGGTCCTCGAGCGCGGTGCCCACGGACTTGAAGAGCGTGATCTGGTCGTGGAAGCGCCGCCCCGCGCGGGTGCCGCGGGCGAGGTCGTAGAGGTCGCCGGCGATGTCGTCCTCGCGCAACACGCCCGAGCGGAGCGGCTGCACGATGTCGCCGGCCTCCTTCATCGCGCCCTCGCGCGTGTCGACGAAGACGCGGGCGCGCTTCACCGTCTCGTCATCGGCCTCACGCATCTTGGGCGTGAAGCCGCCGACGAGATCGACGTGGCTCCCGAGCTTGAGCCAATGCCCCTCGATCAGGGGCTCCGTCGCGAGGGTCGCGCAGGAGACGATGTCGGCGCCGCGGACGGCGTTGGCGAGATCGTCGGTCGCGGCGATGCGGAGCCCCCGGCGGGAGACGCGCTGCGCGAGCTTCTGCGCCTTCTCGATGCTGCGGCCCCAGATCAGCACTTCCTTGATCGGCCGGACGCTCGCATGCGCATCGATCAGGTGCGGCGCCAATGTGCCTGTCCCCACCATGAGGAGCCGCTCGGCATCGGGCCGCGCGAGGTACTTGGCGGCAAGCGCCGAGGCCGCCGCGGTCCGCCGCGCCGTCAGCATCGGCCCATCCATGAGCGCGAGCGGCCGGCCCGTCGTGCCGTCGAGCAGCAGGTATTCCCCCATCACCGAGGGGAGCTCCTTGCCGGCATTTCCCGGGAAGACCGTCGCTAGCTTGACGCCGATGTGGCGCCCTATCTGCCAAGCCGGCATCAGCAGCAGCGTCGCATCGGGCGCGCCCGGTACCGTCACGGTGTGATGGTGCCGCACCGGCACCTCGCAGCCCCCGCGGAACATCTGCCGCAGCGCCTCGATCGTCGATTCGAAATCGAGGCCCGCCGCGACCTCCGAGGGGCCGAGGACGCGAAGGAAATAGGGCGGTTGATTTCGCATCAGCTATGCGGGATCACCACGGGTGCAGCCGGCTTGAGCCGTTGGCGCGCTTCCGCGAGCTCGCGCTCGAGCCCCTCGATCCGCCGGGCACGCTCGCGCGCCGCCCGGCGGGCGCGCAGGCTCCAGACCCATGCAATCAGTATGCCCAGGAAGAGGCCCGCGAGCAGCGCCAGCAAGGCCACGAGATAGAGCGGCAGCTGGATAGGCTCGAACAGCGGCCAAAGGCTCACGGACACGTCCTGCCGGTTCGCCACCGCAAAGGCGGCGGCGGCCAGCATCACCAGCGCCGTCATAAGCCAGTAGAAAAGTCGCACGGGGCCGGAGCTTACCGTCCGCCCCGGCGGAAAACCAGGAGATCGCTCGGGCGCGGGCTTACTTCACGTACGTCCACCAGGGCTCGCGCCACTTCGGCGGGTTACGGTCCTTTTTTGCGTCGGCCGAGAACGGCTCGATCCGCGACTCCACCCAATCCAGGAAGAGACAGGACCTGAGTGAGGTCTCGTCGTATTGCGTCGTGTCGGGCCCGATGCCGACGTCCGTGAATGCCCAGACCTCGCCGCGCCTGGCGCCAGTCACGATCAGCATGGGCACCATCCCGCAGCCATCAGTGCCCAGATGCAGTACACCGTGACCCACCATCTCCTCCGTAATCGGGACATCGGCGGGCCATCCCGCGGGCGGTGGCGGCGGATCGGGATCGTCTTCCCAGATCCATTCCTCGACGAAGGGGAAGGGCTTCGCGAGATCGGCAGGCGCCAGCGCATCGAAGCCGGTATGAGCGGCAAACCCCAGCGGCACCATCCCATAAAACGGAAAAAGCGCCGGGAGGCGCCTTATCGCGGACATGAAGGCCCGGTATTCCTGCGGCAGGCGGACCCCGGCACCGCTCTCAAAGTGCTTCAGCGCGGTCTCCGCCTCGGGCCCGCCGTCGCCGCAATCGTCGTCGAGCGCGGCGAGTCGGCCCTTCACATTGGCGATACGCGCGTTGAGACCGTCTGACATCGCTCGTACCCTCCGTAACCCCTCGCACCGCTATAAACGCCGCGGCACGACGCGCAGGGGAACGGATATTCGACGGCCTCTCAGGACTCCTGGTTCAATCGCTCGCGGAGCTGTTTGCCGGTCTTGAAGAAGGGGATGTGCTTCTCGCCGACCTGCACGCTGGCGCCGGTGCGGGGATTGCGGCCAACGCGCGCCTCTCGGCGCTTCACCGAGAAGGCGCCGAACCCCCTGAGTTCCACCCTGTCCCCCCGCGACAGCGCCGCCGCGACCTCGTCGAAGATCGCAGTCACGATCCGCTCGACATCGCGCTGGTAGAGATGCGGGTTGAGCTCTGCCAGACGCTGGATCAATTCCGATTTTGTCATGGCCCGCTCCCTGTTCGGGCTTATGCCGCGTCTCTCCTCTAGGGTGCCAAACAACCCCGATAGCGTCAAGAAAAAGCGTGGGAGATGAGGCGGTTATGCGATGCCCACCCCGGGAGAGGGTGGCTCAGCCGCCGGCCTTCGCGAGTCCCGATACCAAAGGGTAAGAGATTTTACCAAGCCGGCGGCTCAACCGGCCCGCGCGAGGCCGCCGAGGTCGAGGGAGATAGCTGCCGTCGCCCGGCGGAGCGGCCTGAGGAAGCGGCGCTCGAGGGCGCCCCGCTGGAAGCGCTCGGTGGGCATGGTGAGGCTGAGCGCACCAACAGCCTCGCCGCCGACGCCGTGGATCGGCACGGCGATCGCACAGACACCGCGGCGCCATTCCTCCTGGTTGGTCGCATAGCCGCGCTGACGCACCAGCGCGAGCTCTCGCTCGATCGCGGCGCGATCGGCGCTCGTCGTCGCGGTATAGCGGGTGAGTGGCTCAGCAAGTACGGCGTCGACCGCGGGCTTCGGGAGGAAGGCGAGGATCGCCTTTCCCGTCGCGGAGCAGTACGCGGGGGCGCGGAGCCCGATGTAGGTGTCGACGCGCACGGGGTGCTGTGCCTCCAGCCGGTCGATGATGACGACCCCGCTGCCTTGGAGTACGGCCAAATGCGGGGCCTCCTCGCTCTCGCGCAACAGCGCCTCGAGATGCGGTCGCGCCACCTCGCGCAACGTGAGCCGCCGCGCCACCAGCGCGCCCAGCGCCCAAGCCTTGAGCGTCGCGCGGTAGCGACCCGTCCGCGCGTTCTTCTCGACGAAGCCGCGTTCCGCGAGCGTCGCGAGGATGCGGAAGAGCGTCGGCGTCGAGACCTTGAGGCGGTGGGCGAGCTCCGACAGGCCCGCGCTCTCCAGGGACGAGAGCGCCTCCAGTACGTCGAGGCCCTTGGCGAGCGTCGCCGTGAAATAGGCCGGCCGCTTCCTTGCGGCGGGATCGAGGCGTCTTGACACCGGGCACCCGTCATCGTCGAATATTGAAACCACATTTCAATAAATGAAAAACCGCGTCAAGCCGTTCCCTAGCGGCGCGCGGCCGGAGGAAGGAGGACGGTCCCATGACCAGCAATCGCGCCACGAAGACGATTCCGGTTTTCGACTGCGACAGCCACATCGTCGAGCCCCCGGCGGTCTGGGACGAATACGTGCCGCGGAAGCAACGCGCCTGGATCAAGACGCAGTTCTGCTTCCACACCGACACCGACATCCTGCACATCAACGGCCGCGCGGTTCCGGCGGCGCGCGAGCGCTCGAACGCCGCCGAGGTCGGCTGGCCGCGCTGGAGCAAGAAGGAGGTGGGAAAGCTCACGCCGGGTACGCCGGAGTGGCAGCAGAAATTCGGCCGCCTCCTCGGGTGCCGCGATCCGCACGCGCGCTTGAAGGACATGGACGCGATCGGCACCGATCAGGTGATGCTGTTCCCGACCTGGTTCGTGCGGCTCGCTCTGCTGCGCGATCCCGGCGCGGCGCAAATCCTCGCGCGCGCCTATAACGACTGGGTCCACGACTACTGCGCGGCCGACCGGACGCGGCTCTTTCCCTGCGCTGTCCTGCCCATCCAGAGCGTCGAGGGCTCGATCGAGGAGCTGCACCGGGTAGCGAAGCTGGGCTTCCGTGCAGCCGCGGTCCGCCCCTGCTTCTGGAATGGCCGCTATCCGACGCTTCCGGAATTCGATCCGCTCTGGCGCGAGTTCGATGCCTTGGGCGTCGTCCTCGCCATGCACACCTTCCCGTCGCGCGAGGCGCTGACGCCCGAATGGGCCGAGCGCATGGCGAAGGCTCGAGGGTCGGGACAAGGGCTGCTCTTCACCGACGAGTCCGTCGTCTACTCGCCGGGCCAATTCGTCTCGAACGTGACCTTCGCGATGGACCCCACCATCGACACCTCGGAAACGCTGGGCTTCGTGATGGAAGCGATGACCTGGCTCGCGACGGTGCTGCAGACGGGATGGCTCGAGAAATTCCCGACGCTCAAGGTCGCGGTCCTCGAGTCGAACGCGAGCTGGCTCCCGCTGGTGCTCTCGAAGTGCCGGAACTTCAACGACCTCTTCCGCTTCCAGCGCGACCGCGAGATCAGGGACCCCTACGAGGCCTTCTATGAGCGCTGCTGCATCGGCTTCGAGTCGGACGAGGATCTAGTCTACCGTCTTTGGCAGGATTTCGAGCCGGTCGCAATCTGGTCTTCCGACTATCCCCATCACGACGCCGAGGACGTTTGGGACGCGCTCGAGCACATGGCCGAGCACAAGGTGCCGGAGGCCGCGCAGAAGAAGCTTCTCGGCGAGAACGCGCGGCGCCTCTACGGCATCGATCCGGTGCTGCGCGTCACGGAACGCATCGCCGACTATGAGCCCGCGATCCTACCGTGGTGAGGAGGCGGCGATGACCCTGCTATTGCCGCCGGCGCGGCTTCTGATCGGCGGATCCTGGCGCGAGGCGAGCGCCGGGACCATCCCCGTCGTAAATCCCAGCGACGGCGCCGCCTTCGCGGCGATTGCCCGCGGCGGCGCCGCCGACGTCGAGGCGGCGGTCCGCGCGGCGCGTGCGGCCTTCGACGGCGCCTGGGGCCGCGTCCCGCCGGTCGAGCGCGGCCGGCTCCTGATGAGGCTCGCGCGCGCGATCGCCGACCGCCACGACTGGATCGCCGAGCTCGAATCCCGCGACACCGGCAAGCCGACGAAGCAAGCGCGAGCCGATGCGGCGGCGCTCGCGCGCTATTTCGAGTATTACGCGGGTGCCGCCGACAAGGTGCACGGGGAGACGATCCCCTATCTCGACGGCTACACCGTCATGACCTTCCGCGAGGCGCTCGGCGTCACCGGCCACATCATCCCCTGGAACTATCCCGCGCAGATCCTGGGCCGCACCCTCGCGGCGGCGCTGGCGATGGGGAACGCAGCGGTGGTGAAGCCCGCGGAGGATGCCTGCCTCACCGTGCTCGCGGTGGGCCAGCTCGCGCTCGAGGCGGGGTTCCCGCCGGGCGCCATCAACATCGTCACGGGCTTCGGCGACGAGGCGGGTGCGGCACTCGCGGGCCATCCCGGCATCGACCACATCTCCTTCACGGGCTCGCCCGAGACGGGCGCTCTCGTTCAGGCGGCGGCCGCGCGGCACAACCGGCCCGTCACGATGGAATTGGGCGGGAAGTCGCCGCAGCTCGTCTTCGCCGACGCCGATCTCGACGCAGCCTATCCCGTGCTCGTCGGCGCGATCATCCAGAACGCGGGCCAGACCTGCTCGGCCGGGAGCCGGCTCCTCGTCGAGCGCAAAGTCTACGACAAGGTGCTCGACGGCGTTGCCGAGCGCTTCGAGGCGCTCCGCGTGGGCGCCGCCGACATGGACCTCGATTGCGGCCCCGTCATCAACCCCGAGCAGAAGGAGCGCGTCACGGGCTTTCTCGCGCGTGCGCGCGAGGACGGGCTCCCCATCGTCGCCGAAGGCAAGATCGCCGCCAACGCGCCCGCCGGCGGCTATTACGTGGCACCCACTCTTCTCGCGAGCGTCCCGCCGATGCACGAGATCGCGCAGCAGGAGGTCTTCGGGCCCGTTCTAGCGGTGACGCCCTTCCGGGACGAGGCCGAGGCGCTCGCGATCGCCAACGGCACCGAATACGGTCTCGTCGCGGGTGTCTGGACGGCCGACGGCGCGCGTCAGCTCCGCCTGGCGCGCGGCCTGCGCTCGGGCCAGGTCTTCATCAACAATTACGGCGCCGGCGGCGGCGTGGAGCTTCCCTTCGGTGGCGTCAAGAAATCCGGCTTCGGTCGCGAGAAGGGCTTCGAGGCGCTGCACAGTTTCAGCGCCTTGAAGACGGTCGCGATCAAGCATGGCTGAGCATTCCCTCGCCCGTCGCAGACGGGAGAGGGGACTCCTTTTCATCTCCCGCGGAACGCGGGAGAGGGTCGGGGCCCATCGCGGAGCGATGGGAGGGTGAGGGCGGTTCAGCGGCTCGGGTTGTCGATCGCATAAATCCGCACCCGATTTCCCTCGATCTCCATCTCGCGGTCGAGCCTCTCGCCGATTTTCTCGGCGACGCGGATCGAGGGGAGGTTCTCGGGATGGATCACGCTGATGAGGCGGGGCAACTTCAATACCCCGAAAGCCCAGTCGCGCACGGCTTCCGCGGCTTCAGTTGCATAGCCCTGGTTCCAGTACGCCCTCGCGAGCGTCCAGGCGAGCTCGGGGCCGGGCCAGGATTCCGGATGATAGATGCCTGCGCGGCCGATGAAGTACCCGCCCGCGCGCGGCTCCACGACGAGCATGCCGTAGCCGCGAAGCGCCCATTGCCCCACCATGACCGCGAAGGAATGCCAAGCCCCGCGCACCGTCATGCCAACGCCGGTCCCGAGGAAGCGCATGACCTCGGGATCGCCATGCATCGCGGCATAAGCGGGAAAATCGGACTCCCGCGCCAAACGCAGACGCAGCCGTGCCGTCTCCAGGACGGGCACGGCTGCGAACTCGAACATCGCGGGGCTCGCTCGCGCCCCGCGCGTCTTACTTGCTCTCTTTCTCTTCCTTCTCGCCGCGGCGGAGCGCGGCGCCGAGGATGTCGCCGAGGCTCGCGCCGGAATCCTGCGAGCCGTACTCGGCCATCGCCTGCTTCTCCTCCTCGACCTCGCGCGACTTGATCGAGAGCGTGACCTTGCGCGCGGCGCGGTCGATGGCCGTGACCTTCGCATCGACCTTCTCGCCGACGGCGAAGCGGTCCGGGCGCTGCTCGCTGCGGTCGCGCGAGAGCTCGGATTTCCGGATGAAGCCCGGGAGGCCCTCGCCCAGCGTCACCTCGACCCCGCCATCGGAGATCGCGGAGACCGTGCATGTCACGATGTCGCCCTTCTTGACGCTCGCGAGCGTCTGCTCGAAGGGATCGTGCGCGAGCTGCTTGATGCCGAGGCTGATGCGCTCCTTCTCGACGTCGACGTCGAGAACGCGCACTTTGACGACGTCGCCCTTCTTGTGGTTCTTGATCGCCTCCTCGCCGGGTTTCTGCCAGTCGAGGTCGGAGAGATGGACCATGCCATCGATGTCGCCGGGGAGACCCACGAAAAGGCCGAACTCCGTGATGTTCTTGACCTCGCCTTCGAGCTCGGTGCCCGAGGGATACTTCTCGAGGAAGGACTCCCAGGGATTGGCGAGGCACTGTTTCAAGCCCAGGCTGATCCGGCGCTTCACGGGATCGACGTCCAGCACCATCACCTCGACCTCTTGGCTCGTCGAGACGATCTTGCCGGGATGGACGTTCTTCTTGGTCCAGCTCATCTCGGAGACGTGGACGAGACCCTCCACTCCGGGCTCCAATTCCACGAAGGCGCCGTAATCCGTGATGTTGGTGACGCGGCCCTTGAAGCGCGCGCCCGCGGGATATTTGAGCTCCACACCCTCCCAGGGGTCCGCCTCGAGCTGCTTCATGCCCAGCGAGATGCGCTGGGTCTCCTTGTTGAAGCGGATCACCTGCACCTTGACGGTCTGCCCGATGTGGAGCGCCTCGGAGGGATGATTGATGCGCCGCCAGGCGATGTCCGTGACGTGCAAGAGCCCGTCGACGCCGCCCAAGTCGACGAAGGCGCCGTAATCCGTGATGTTCTTGACCACGCCCTGGAGGATCTGGCCCTCCTGCAGATTCGCGACCAGCTCCGAGCGCGCCTCGGCGCGGCTCTCCTCGAGGACGGCGCGGCGCGAGACCACGATGTTCCCGCGCGAGCGGTCCATCTTGAGGATTTGGAAGGGCTGGGGCGAGCCGAGCAGAGGCGTGATGTCGCGGACGGGGCGGATGTCGACCTGGCTTCCCGGGAGGAAGGCAACGGCGCCGTTGAGGTCGACGGTGAAGCCGCCCTTGACGCGGCCGAAGATCGTGCCGCTCACGCGCTCGTTCTTCTGGAACTGCTTCTCGAGGAGCGTCCAGGCCTCCTCGCGGCGCGCCTTCTCGCGTGAGAGCTGGGCGTCGCCGTTCTTGTCCTCGAGCCGCTCGAGATAGACCTCGACGGTGTCGCCGGCCTTGATCTCCGCGGGCTTGCCGGGTGCGGCGAATTCCTTGAGCGGGACGCGACCCTCGGATTTGAGGCCCACATCGATCAGGACCATGTCGTTCTCGACCGCCACCACGCGGCCCTTGACCACGGTGCCTTCGAGACCCGAGCCGCTCCCTAGCGACTCCTCCAGCAATGCTGCAAAACTCTCCTTGGTCTCGGATGCTCCGGATTGCGATGCGACGGCCATTCAAACTCCCGCTCGTCCCCTGCTTGATCGGCGTCCGCCGGGCCGGGGAAGGGGCCAGGGACGGACGGGCCACCGACGGGGTCGGGCGCGGTGGCGTGGGCCCGGTCCTGCCGGCGGGCGGTGGCAAGATTGCCGGATTCTCTCAATATTTAGAGAGACTTGCCGGCTAGCTTGCCGTCGATGTAGGCGATCGCGGCCGCGAAGGCCTGATCCGCATCGAGCGCCGTCGTATCGAGGACGAAAGCGTCGTTGGCGGGCCGTAGCGGCGCCGCCTGACGCTCGCTGTCGCGGGCGTCACGATCCTTCATGTCCTGCAGGACGCGCTCGTATATAGCCTCGACCCCCTTATCCCGCAACTCCTTGAATCGGCGGCGCGCCCGGGCCTCGACGCTGGCGGTGATGAAGATCTTCGCATCGGCCTCGGGGCAGACGACGGTGCCGATGTCGCGGCCGTCAAGGACCGCGCCTCGCTGGTTGCCCGGCGGACGGCTCGCGAAGTCCCGCTGAAAGGCGAGGAGCGCCGCGCGGACGCAGGGAAAGGCCGCCACCACCGACGAGACCTGCGTTACCTGCTCCTCGCGGAGGCGCCGGTCGCGGAGATGCTCGGGCGTCACGCGCTTTGCCGCCTCGGTCGCGACCGCGGGGTCCGCGGGATCGCCTCCGCTCAGCACGGCCTCGAGCGCGGTTGCGCGATAGAGCGTGCCGGTCTCGAGATGCGCGAGGCCGTAATGCTGTGCAAGCCGGGCCGCGAGCGTGCCCTTGCCGGCGGCGGCGGGCCCGTCCACTGCGAGAATCACACGCCCTCCTTGATCGCGGCGCCGAGGCCGTTCATGAGCTTCGCGAAGCCCGGAAAGCTCGTAGCGATGGTCTCGCCGTCGTCGATCGCGACCGGCCGCTCCGCCGCGAGGCCGAGGACGAGGAATGCCATCGCGATGCGATGATCGAGACGCGCGGCGATGGTCGCGCCGCCTTTGGGCCTGCGGCCTCGGCCTTCGACCGTGAGCGTGTCGCCCTCGACTGCGACCTCGACGCCGCAAGCGGCGAGACCCCCGGCAATCGCGGCGAGCCGGTCGCTCTCCTTGACGCGGAGCTCCGAGAGCCCACGCATCGCCGTGCGGCCCGTCGCGAAGGACGCCGCGACCGCGAGCACGGGATACTCGTCGATCATGCTCGGCGCGCGCGAGGCCGGCACTTCGACGCCCTTGAGATTGCTCGCGCGCACGACTAGATCCGCGACCGGCTCGCCACCTGCCTCTCGCGCGGCCGCGACCTCGATTTGCGCGCCCATCTCCTTGAGGGTCTTGAAAAGGCCGCTGCGGAGTTCGTTCATGCCGACGCCCTCGATCTCGACCTCCGAGCCCGGCACGATCAGCGCCGCGACCACGGGAAAAGCCGCCGAGGAGGGATCGCCGGGCACCGTGAGGTCGGCACCCTTTAGCTCGCGCTCGCCCTTGACGGTGATCTCGCGCCCGCCCTCGCCGCGGACGACCGTGGTCACGACGGCGCCGAAATGGCGGAGCATGCGCTCGGTGTGATCGCGCGTCGCCAGCGGCTCCGCGACCGACGTGTCGCCGGGCGTGTTGAGTCCCGCGAGCAGGATCGCCGATTTCACCTGCGCAGAAGGCACGGGGAGCCTGTAGGCGATGGGCAGGGGATCGGCCGTTCCCACGAGCGTGAGCGGCAGGCGATTTCCCTCGCGCGCGACGATGCGCGCGCCCATGCGCTGGAGCGGCTCGGCGACGCGGCCCATCGGGCGCCGGCGCAGCGAGGCGTCGCCCGTGAGGACCGCGGTGAGCGGGCTCGTTGCCATCGCGCCCAGCATCAGCCGCGCGCCGGTGCCGGAATTGCCGAAGTCGAGGACATCGTCGGGCTCGGCAAGGCCGCCGACGCCGACGCCGTCGACCCTCCAAGCGCCGTCGCTCCCTCGCTCGACGCGCGCGCCCAGCGCTTTCACCGCCGCCGCCGTGCGCAGCACGTCCTCGCCTTCGAGGAGTCCGGCGATCCGCGTCCGGCCGACCGCGAGCGCGCCCAGGATCAGCGCGCGATGCGAGATCGACTTGTCGCCGGGCACGCGAATGCGGCCCTTGAGCGGGCCGGATGCTCCGGAGGAAACGGGCGTCACGGGAAAATCGACCTCGGCTGCTGCGGCGGCCCCGTTCCTAGCACATCGGGGTAAGACACCGACAGGGTTCTTGCCGGGGCTCGGGAGACCCGCCCATTTAGCTTTTGACAGGCCCGCGGGTTCGTGGCAATTGGCCGCGCGACCCTCGGAATTCCCGAGCGAAATCGACGGGCTCTAGGCGGTAGCGGTAGGAGAGCGGGCGTGGCGAAACCGGAATGGGGTACCAAGCGGATCTGTCCGAATTGCGGGGCGCGCTACTACGACATGCGTCACGACCCCATCATCTGTCCGAAGTGCAAGACCGAGTACGACCCCGAGGCGCTCCTGAAGACGCGCCGCAAGGCACCGGCGCCGCCGGAGCCCGAGGTCGAGCCGGTGCCGGCGCCCGAGCCCGAGCCCGAGGCCGAGGAGCCGGAAGCCGCCGAAACCGAGGCGCCGGCGGAAGGCGGTACCGCGGAGGAGGAAGAGGAGGAGGTGCTCGAGGACGCTTCCGAGCTCGGCGAGGACGAGGACGACATGGCCGAGGTGATCGAGAACGTCGACGAGGAGGAGCGCTGAGGAGGCGCGTCCGCTAACGCATTTCAGGTCTTGCGAAATCCGCCGCCGAGGCCATTTGGGGAGTTTCCGCTCCCGCCGCGCGCGGGCTTTGCGCTAGAATGGCAAAAGGTGCGGGGTCATAGCTCAGCTGGGAGAGCGCCGCAATGGCATTGCGGAGGTCGGGGGTTCGAATCCCCCTGGCTCCACCAAATTCAAGGAAGGGCTCGGCCGCAGACGGCCGGGCCCTTTCTCGTTCCTGAGCCGCGATGAGCTCGGACTACGATTACGTCGCCTTCCACGCGGTCGAGCGCCCGCGGGCGGTGGCGCTCGTCGATAACGGTCGCGAGGTCGGCTACGAGGATTTCCGGCGCGACGCCGCGAGGCTCACGCGGGCGCTCCGCGACCTCGGCGTGACCCCGGGCGCCTTGGTCGCCGTCGGATGCCGCGACCTTTACCAACATCTCCTGCTGCTGGTGGCACTGGAGCGGCTGGGTGCCGCCACGGTCTCGCTCGGCAATGAGCCCGGACACGGAGGGGTGCCGCCGCTCGCGAGCGCCGATCTCGTGCTCACGGAGCAGAGCCTGCCTCCCGCGAGCGTCAGGCGCCAGCACCGGACCGACGAGGATTGGCTTCGCCGCGCCTTGGCCCTCCCCGAGGATCTCGAGGCCGCGGGGCCCGGGGGAGACTCCGACGAGACCGCCCGCATTCTCCGCACCTCCGGCACGACGGGGGAGGCGAAGTGGCTCGCCTTCTCGCGGCGCAAGTTCAGCATGCGCGTGCGCAGCTGGCTCTGGTGCAGCGGCCTCGTTCGCGGCTCGCGTTACCTGCTGACGCTGCCGCTCACCTCCGGCGGCGGATATATCCACGCGATCGCGTGTCTCCGCGCGGGGGCGACCCTGGTCCAGGAGACGCGCCCGGGCGCGGAGCCCGCGGCACTCGCCTCGGCGAGCCACGGTACGCTGCTGCCGCTGCGGCTCCGCCAGACGCTCGATGCGCTGCCGTCGAGCTTCGCGAAGCCGCCGCACCTCACCATCGCCTCCTTCGGCGCCCCCGTCTCCGAGGCGCTTCGCGAGCGCGCGGAAGCGCGGCTCGCGAGTTCGCTCCTCGACTTCTACGGCTGCAACGAGGCGGGATTCGTCTCGGTGATTCGCTCGCGCGGCGCCGGCGGGATCGGCACGCTGATCCCCGGCGTTGCAGTCGAGGTGGTCGACGACGAGGGCACGCCGCTCAAGTCGGGACAAGCGGGCCGACTCCGAGTGCGCAGCGAGAGCTTGCCGGAGGGCTATGTCGGCGATCCCGAGGCCACGCGGCGGTTGTTCCGCGACGGCTGGTTCTATCCAGGCGATATCGCGATCCTGCACGATGCAAAGCGCCTGCAAATACTGGGCCGGGCGGACGAGCTCATGAACATCGGCGGCGTGAAGCTCGCGCCGGCGGAGGCGGAAGACCTCATCCGCGGCGGCCGCCCCGCCATCGATATCGGCGTCTGCTCGCTCCCGAACGAGCAGGGGATTGACGAGATCTGGATCGCGGCGGTCGGCGGCAGAGAGCGTGAGGGCGCGCTCCTGGAGCGCATCCGCGAGGTGATCCCGCTCGGCCCCTATGGCCCGGTCCACTTGGTTCACCTCGCGGCGATCCCGCGCACCTCGAGCGGCAAGGTCCAGCGCCACCTCCTGAAGGCGGCGGTGCTGGCGGCGTTGGGACGCGGCTAGATCAGGCAGCCGAGGCGCGGGCAGGCGTCGCTTGCGCGTCCCGGAGGATGAGGTCCGCGGCCTTCTCGCCGATCATGATCGTGGCGGCGTTGGTGTTGCCGGAGACCACCGTCGGCATGATCGAGGCGTCGACGACGCGGAGCCTGCCGACGCCGTTCACGCGGAGCTGCGGGTCCACCACCGCCGCCTGGTCGATTCCCATGCGGCAGCTCGTGGTGGGATGGAAGATCGTGGTCCCGCGCGCGCGGATGAATCCTAGGAGCCCGGCATCGTCGGCGACGCCGGGGCCGGGGTCGCGCTCCTCCGCGACGTAGGGCTTGAGCGCCGGCGCCGCCATGATGCGTCGCAGGAGCTTCAGGCCCTCGACCATGGTGCGCTTGTCGCCGTCGGTCGCGAGATAGTTGAGGCGGATCTCCGGCGCCACCGACGCGTCCGCGCTCGCGATGCGGACCCAGCCGCGGCTCTCCGGCCGGAGCTGGCAGATCGATGCGGTCATGCCCGGCCAGGGATGGAGATTGCCGCCGGGCCGGTCGGCGCTGAAGAGTAGCAGATGCGCCTGCACGTCCGGCGTCTCGAGCCGCGGATCAGTGCGGAAGAATCCGCCGGCATAGCCCGCGCTCACGGCCATCGGCCCCTTGCGGAAGAGGAAATAGCGCAGTCCCGCCGCGATCTTGCGGTCGAAGCGGTTGACGACGTCGTTGAGCGTCACGGGCCGGCTCACGCGATATAGCATGCGCGCCTGGAGATGGTCCTGCAGATCGGTGCCGACGCTGGGGCGGTCGCGCAGCACGGCGATCCCGTGCTCGCGCAGCAGCGCGCCAGGCCCGATCCCCGAGAGCTGCAAGATCTGCGGCGAGCCGAAGGCACCGGCGGAGAGGACCACCTCGCCCCGGGCGCGCGCGACGACGTCGCGGCCCTGGTGGCGATACTCGACGCCGCTCGCGGCGTTGCCCTCGAAGAGGACGCGCTTCGTGAGCGCGCGAGTGACGACCGTCAGGTTTTGCCGGCTGCGCGCGGGCTTCAGATAGGCCTTTGCGGTGCTCCAGCGCCGTCCCTTGCGCATGGTCGCCTGGAAATAGCCCGCGCCTTCCTGGCTCGCGCCGTTGAAGTCGTCGTTGCGGGGAATGCCGGTCTCCTGGCACGCCTTGATGAAGGCGTCGCAGACCTCGTGCGGCTCGACTTGGTCCTGCACCGAGAGCGGGCCGCCCGCGCCGTGGAGGTCGCTTTGGCCGCGCTGCTGGTCCTCGGACTTCTTGAAATAGGGAAGCACATCCTCGAAGCTCCAGCCGACATTGCCGAGCTGGCGCCAATGGTCGAAGTCCTGGCGCTGGCCGCGGATGTAGAGGAGCCCGTTGATCGAGCTCGAGCCGCCGAGCACCTTGCCGCGGGGCTGCGCGACCCTGCGGTTGTTGAGCTCGGGCTCGGGCGCGGTCTGATACATCCAGTTGACGCGCGGGTCCGTGAAGAGCTTGCCGTATCCGAGCGGGATGTGGATCCAGAAATACTTGTCCTCGCCGCCTGCCTCGAGGAGCAGCACGCGATGCTTGCCCGAAGCGGAGAGCCGGTCCGCCAGCACGCACCCCGCCGAGCCCGCGCCCACGATGATGAAATCGAAGACATCTTCTCCCGTCATGTTTCCTCCGGACTTTGCTCCGAGGCGATGGTAGCGGGAATCGCGCATGCCCAAAAGGTTTTCACCACCAAAACACCAAGACACCAAGTTCCTTCTCGCGGCGAAGCCGCAGAACTCTTCTCGGCGTCCTCATGCATAGCCTCTGCGTCCTCTGCGCGAAAAAATCGCGCGGGGGTCGCTGAGGTCTCGCTGAGGTCTCGCTGAGGACGCTGGGTATTGATTGCGGCTTCGCCGCGAGAAGGAACTTGGTGTCTTGGCGGTTCGAATCTTTTCTATTTGCCCACTTCCTGACGGTCCAAGGCGAAATTCCGCACGTGCTCCGGCACCACCACTCCCGGCATTAGCTTCGGGTCGGGCTCGGGGGCGCCGATCGCGGTGGACAGCGGGAGCACGCCTGCCCAGATCGGGAGCGCGTAGTCCTCGTCGTCGTCCTTGGGCGGGCCCACGCGCACCTTGGCGGAGACCTCCTTGAGCGGCATCGTGAGCACCATGGTCGCCTTGAGTTCCTGCTTGTTGACCGGGCGCAGGACGGCCCAGCGCCCGGGGAAGAGGCGCTCGACGAACGCCTCGAGGGCCTGGAGCTTGTGCGCGTCGTCCGTGACCTGCTCGGCGATGCCCAGGGCCATCACCGAGCGATAGTTTATGGAGTGGTGGAAGCCCGAGCGCGCGATCACGAGCCCGTCGACGTGCGTCACCGTGAGGCAGGCCTTGATGCCCTTCGCAAGCGTGCGCAGCATGCGGCTCGCGGAGGAGCCGTGCCAGTAGACGCGGTCGCCCTCGCGCCAATAGGAGGTCGGTGTCACCAGCGGCTGCCCGTCGACGACGTACCCGACATTGCAGATGAAATCCGCATCGAGAATGCGGTAGACGGTCTCACGGTCGTACTTGCCGCGCTCCCCCAGGCGCTTGACGCGGGTCATCTCGGTGGGCGTGAAACTGTCCATTATCTCTTGCTCTCAGCTTGGGTTGCGCTCGACGACGATCTCAGCGACTTGCGTCTCGCCATCGCTGCGCAAGCCCTCGATGACCCCCGCGCGGTCCTCCGCGGGGCGGTTCTGGCTCATCTTCCATTTGCCCTCGAGCCGGTCGATCGGCAGCTCGAAGCCGACGATGGCCCTGAGCATGCCCTGCACGAACTCCGCGGGCGCGTCGCTCACGGCCCAGGGCTGCGTGCGCGCGGCCTCGTGCGTCGCCGTGAGCCGCGTCACCAGCTTCAGAAGCCGCTCGGGGTCGTCGAAGAATCGCACGCGGCCATAGGCGTGGATCGCCGCATAGTTCCAGGTCGGCACCACCTTGCCGGTCGCGCGCTTCGTCGCGTACCAGGAGGGCGTGATATAGGCGTCGGGGCCGATGAACATCGCGAGCGCCCGCACCTTCTGCGAGGCGTCCTTCCATTGCGGATTGGCGCGCGCGATGTGGCCAAGGAGCGTGCCGTAGGGCGCGGGCTCCGGATCGACGAGCATGGGGACGTGGCTCGCGATCATCTCCTCGCCGCCGAGCGTCACCAGCGTGCCGAGCTTGATGGCGCGGATGGTCTCGTGCAGCACCGGCACGCGCTCTTCTGCGAAATTGGCAGGGACGTACATATTCCTCTCCCGAAAGCGCGGGGCATCGGTGGAAGGATGCCATCGAACTGGATTGCCGTGTAGCTCCGGTTCTAGAATATCGATAGGTCCAGTTGGGAGCGCCCGAAATGCCCGGAAAACCTGTCTCGCCGCTCTGGAACAGCCTCGTCCTCGACCGTGGCGCCCAAGCCTCGCTCCAGGATCAGATCGTCGGCTATTTCCGTGCGGCCGTGCTGGAGGGAAGGCTCGAGGCGGGGATGCGGGTGCCGTCCTCGCGTGCGCTCGCGGGGGACCACGGAGTTGCCCGTATCACGGCGGTACAGGCCTATGAGCGCCTGATGGCCGAGGGCTATCTGGAATCGCGGCCGGGCTCCGGCCTCTTCGTCGCCGAGAATTTGCCGGAGCACCCGGCGCGGCCGGCCGCTCGTCCGCGCCGCGCGGACGCGAGGCCGCCGCGCCTCGGCCGCGACAAGGCGCTCGGGCTTCCGCCGCGTCCCTTCGGGCATTTGCCGCTTACCGCGGGCTTGCCCGCGCTCGACCGGTTTCCCTGGACGGATTGGGCGCGTATCACCGCGCGGTTGCTACGCGAGCGACCGGAGCCGCTTCTCGGCTATTGCGAGCCCCGCGGAGAGCGCGAGCTGCGCCAGGCGATCGCGCAATACCTCGCAGCCAACCGCGGCATTGCCTGCGATCCCGATCAGATCCTGGTTGTGGCGGGCTCGCAGCAGGGCATCGATTTGACCGCCCGCGCGCTTGCCGAGCCCGGCGATCGCGCCTGGGTCGAGGAGCCCGGATATCCCGCCGGGCGCGCGGCGCTCCGCTCGGCCGGCTTCGAGCTCGTGCCGGTGCCGGTCGATGGCGAGGGCATCGACGTCGGCGCGGGCGTCCGCCTCGCCCCGCGCGCACGTCTCGCGCTGGTGGCCCCCTCGCACCAATACCCGCTGGGCGCCGTCATGAGCCTGCGCCGCCGGCTCTCCCTCCTCGACTGGGCCGAGAGCGCCGACGCTTGGATCCTCGAGGACGACTACGACGGAGATTACCGCTACAGCGGGCGGCCGCTCGCACCCCTCCACATGCTCGACCGCGGCAGCCGCGTGCTCTTCCTCGGCACCTTCAGCAAGGTTCTGGCGCCGGGCTTGCGCCTCGGCTACCTCGTGGCGCCGCCCGCTGCGGTCGAGCGCTTCGCCGCTCTCAAGGCCGCCTCGGACCGGCATGCCCCGGGCCTCCTCCAGCTCGCGCTCGCCCGCTTCATCGGAGAGGGTCGCCTCGCCGCCCATCTCCGGCGCATGCGCACGCTCTATGCGAGCCGGCGTGCGGCCCTGCTGGAGGCGCTCTCCGTCGAGGCCGGCAGCCTCTTGGAAGCGCGAGGCTCGCCCGAGGCGGGCCTCCACCTCGTGGCCCACCTCAACCGCCGCATCGACGACGTGGCCGCCAGCGAGCGGGCGCTCGCCGCCCGCGTCTACGCTGCGCCGCTTTCGAGTTACTACGCCGGACTGAAGCGCGAGCGCGGCTTCGTCCTAGGCTTCGCGGGGACGCCGGAGGAGCAGATGCGCGGCGCGATGCGGCGCCTCGTTGCGGCGGTGGCAGCGGTGTAGCGCCGAAGCCGCGTGGATTCCCGATGCGATGCGCTCGTCACACGATAAGCCACGGAGGATCAATATCTTGCGTCGCTTCTTGATCGGCCTCCGCGCAGTGCTTATTTAACCCTCTGGGGTGCCTTTGGGCCCCGATCGTCTGCTCGCTCGCCGCTCGAGGAGGAGGCTCATGTCGCGACTGACCGTATTCAATTCGCCGCTGCTGCTGGGCTTCGACCATTTCGAGCGCATGCTCGACCGGGTCAGCAAGGCTCAGGCCGATGGCTATCCTCCCTACAATGTCGAGCAGATCGGCGAGAGCGCGCTCCGCTTGACCCTGGCGGTTGCTGGCTTCCGGCTCGAGGACCTCAGCATCCAGGTCGAGGACAACCAGCTCGTCGTCCGCGGCAAGCAGCGCGAGGAAGGCGAGCGTGTCTTCCTTCATCGCGGCATCGCCGCGCGCCAGTTCCAGCGCGCCTTCGTGCTAGCCGAGGGCATCGAGGTCAGGAGTGCCTTGCTCGACAACGGCCTCCTCAACATCGACCTCGTGCGGCCGCAGCCGGAGAGCCGCGTACGCAACATCGAGATCAAGGGCGGGGGCGCGAAGCCGAAGACCCTCGACCTCGCCGCGGATAAAGCGCGGGGCTAGCACCGTTATCGTCTTCGAGATGGCCCGGCCACGACCGGGCCGGAAAGGTAGAAACCTATGAACGCGATCGAGAAATTGAAGCACATCACGCCGAAGGAATTCGCGCTCCTAGGCATGAACGACGTGGCCTATGTGAAGCGCGTGATCGTCAACGACGAGGTCGGCTACGCCATTCACAGCGCCGACGGCACGCAGGTCGCAGTCATGGCGGACCGCGAGGTCGCCTACGCCGCGATCCGCCAGCACGAGCTCGAGCCCGTGAGCCTGCACTGAACGGAGTTGCGCCGAGGGGGCTTCGGCGGGCGGGTCCTTCGGGACCCGCCCGTTTCATTTTCGGGCTCAGGCGAGCCGCGCGACGCCCCAGCTCGCGAGCGCGCCCAGGATCACGACGAGCCAGGGGGGCACCTTCCAGAACATGAGCAGCAGGAAGGCGCCGAGCGCGAGCGTGAAGTCCGCGGGCGCCAGGATCGCGCTGGTCCAGACGGGACGGTAGAGCGCCGCCAGCAGCAGGCCCACGACGGCGGCGTTGACGCCCTTGAGCGCGGAACGCATGGCCGGGAGCCGTCGAAGCCAACTCCAGAGCGGCAATGGGCCGATAGCGAGGCAAAAGGAGGGCAGGAAGATCGCGGCAAGGCAGATCGCGCCGCCGCCCCAACCATTGGGCGCCGGCCCCATGACGGTGCCGAGATACGCCGCGAAGGTGAAGAGCGGGCCAGGCACCGCCTGCGCCGCCCCATAGCCGGCTAGGAATGAATCATTGCCGACCCAGCCCGGCGGCACCACGGCGGCCTGAAGCAACGGCAACACAACGTGCCCGCCACCGAAAACGAGCGAGCCCGAGCGGTAGAAGCGATCGATAAGCTCGATGGTGTGGTCGCCGGTCGCGAGGGCGGCGAAGGGCAGTCCGACCAGCAGGGCGAAGAAGATGGCGATGGCACCGATCGAAAGCCCTCGGCCGACCTCGAGGGGGAGGGGCGCGGCGCCGATGACCTCGCCCGGCAGCAGCAGCCGGCCGATGAGGCCGCCAAGAAGAATGCCGCCGACCTGCCCGAGGGTCGTGGGAATCGCCAACGCCAGAATCGCCGCGCCGATCGCGAGGCTTGCGCGGTCGCGATCGGGGGCGAGCGTGCGCGCCATGTTCCAGACCGCTTGGGCCACGACCGCGACCGCGACGATCTTGAGTCCATGCAGCCAGGGGGCGTTGCCGAGATCGCCGAGCCACGCGACGCCGTAGCCGAAGAGCATCAGAGCGAAGGCCGAAGGTAGCGTGAACCCGATCCACGCGACGATCGCCCCGACTATCCCAGCGCGCAAAAGTCCAAGGGTAATTCCAACCTTGCTGCTCGCCGGCCCCGGCAGGAACTGGCTCAGCGCGACGATGTCGGCATAGTGCTCCTCGTCGAGCCATTTCCTGCGCTCGACGAACTCCGTGCGGAAATAGCCGAGATGCGCGATGGGCCCGCCGAAGCTCGTCAATCCCAGGCGCAGGAAGACGAGAAAAACCTCGCGGACCAAATTTCCATGCGTCGGGCTCGGAAGGGGCGAAGGGACCGGCATCGAGTTCGTTTTCAATGTCCGAAATATCGGCGCTGATGGCGAGATCTCGGGCTTGAGGCAAGAGGGGCGCGATGAAGTCCATCTACGCGTCCCGGCGCCGCTGCAGCCGATGACGTTATCGAATTCCGATAATATTCTAGTGAGCGCGCTAGGATTCGCAAGATTGGCGAGTCGCTCTCCGCCGGCGCAGCGTCACCGGCGCTCGTCGGAGAGAAGCTCGCCGAAGAGCTCGCTCACCTTGGCTCTTGCCGCGCGCAGTGCCCTACGGCCTGCGGCGGTCGCGCGGTAAGTGCGCCGCATCGATCTGCCGGAGCGGGTCTTCGTCGAGCGCAGATATCCCTTCCTTTCGAGACCATGCAGGATCGGATAGAGAGTTCCGGCGCTCAGCCTATACCCGTGCCGGCCGAGCTCCTCGATCATGGCGAGACCGTAAACGGGCTCCTGCGTCGCGTGGTGCAGGACATGGAGCCGTATGAGCCCTGTATAGAGAAATCTGTCGTCCATGGTGCGGGGTCCGCGGCCTTTACCTGGCAGAGCCTACGTCCATGCGGCGTCTCCGTCACGTCCGCGGCTCCCTCGACCGCCGTTCGCGCGGCATCGGGAGAGTGGCGATTTGCAGGCGCCGTACATTGATTTGCCTCAATCCGAGGTGGGAGCCGCAGCTAATCCGCCGTTTCGGCGGCATAATCGAATTTCGATACTTGCTGACTTAGATCAATGCCTGCGGTTGAGTTTCGTCGATGTTGGCATCGTCGTACCAGACCGGGAGGTCGAATATGGAAATTTCGACGCGTGATCTCTGGACAGTACTGCACGGCATGGGGTTCGGCGCGCTCTTCATGCTCGCCTTCTCCGGCGCTCTCGCGGAAATCTATCGAATGGCAGCCTCGGACCCGAGGGTCCAGCCGAGCCAGCGTGAGCGCTCGCTGCTCAATTTCTATCTCGTGGCCATGGTGATCCTCGCCTGGTTCACCGTGATCTCCGGGGCTTATATCGTCTACCCCTGGTATCGCGCGGTGCCGCCGGCGGGCGCAACCGATCTCGCGGATTATCCGCGCCGCCTGCTGCTCTCGAGCGGCAAGACCTCCGAATGGCACAACGTCGGTATGGAGTGGAAGGAGCACGTGGCCTGGATCGCACCGATCGCGATGACGATGGTCGCCTATGTCGTCATGAAATATGGCCGCTCGCTTACGAAGCCGCGCCATCTCCGCACCGCCGTTCTCGGCTTCACCCTGGCCGCCTTCGTCGCCACGGGCGTCGCCGGCGCATTCGGTGCCTTCTTGAATAAATACGCACCGGTCCGTGGCGGGTCCGTGATCATCCTGATGGAGGGTGAGCAATGAGCGTTTCGCAGAACCCTTCCGGCGTGGACTCCATACCGAACGGCGCCGGCGCCGCAGCGCTCCTGGCGGCCGGCATCGGCTGCGCCGTCCTCGGCATCCTGGCTTTGGCCGGTGACGCCTCGGACTCGATCAACAAGTTCCTGAACTTCTACAACCCCACGGGCGCGCTCTCGGGCGTGACGGATTTGGCGATCCTCGCCTGGCTCGTGTCCTGGTTCGTGCTCAACCGCGCCTGGCGCAATCGAACGGTCGCCATGGTCAGGGTGAGCATGCTTTCCTTTGCCCTGCTGGCGGTTGGATTCCTGCTGACCTTCCCGCCCTTCATGGATCTCGTGCAGGGCAAGTAGCTCCGCAAGCGATGCGAGACGCGCGGCCTTTCAGGCCGCGTGGCTCGCGGTGCGGTCGGTGAGAAGCGCGGTCAAGGCATCGACGTTGTCGGTGCCGCGGAGCTTCTCGCACATTGCGCGGTCGCGGAAGAGGCGCGAGATCCGCGCCAGAGCCTTCAAGTGGTCCGCTCCCGCATCCTCCGGCGTCAGCAGCAGGAAGATGAGGTCGACGGGGCGCTCGTCCACGGCCTCGAAATCGATCGCCTTCTCGAGACGCGCGAACATGCCGAAAGGCTTGGAGAGGCCGCCGATCCGCGCATGCGGAATCGCCGTGCCCATGCCCATCCCCGTGCTGCCGATGCGCTCGCGCTCCCAGAGCTTGTCGAAGATCGTGCGCTCGTGCAGGCCCGACTGCGTCGCCGCGCGGCGCGCGAGCTCCTGCAGCACCTGCTTCTTGGTGCTGCCCCGCAAGGCCGCAATCACTCTGCCGGGCCCGAGCAGATCCACGATATCCATGAAATGATGACCTGGTTGCTGTTGGAAACCGGTTGACGTCAGCAGCGCATGCCGCCGCACGGCGGCAGTGCGTCGGTCTGCTGCTTTATCGCGATGTCACGCATGAGCGACCTCAACCGGTTCGTTGACGCGATTGCACTCGTTTCTGCCGGTCGTCCGCGGGGGGAGACCATAGGAGCGGGGTCGGCGGGAGTCAAGGTTGCGCCCTCAGAGCCGGAGCGCCTTCTCGCGCCGCCGTTGTACCGAGGAGGGGATGCGCATGGCCTCGCGGTATTTCGCGACCGTGCGGCGCGCGATGTCGACGCCGTCCCTGACGAGGAGCGCCACGATCTGGTCGTCGGAGAGCACGCGGTCGACGGGCTCGGCCTCGATCATGCTCCGGATGCGGAAGCGCACGGTCTCCGCGGAGAGCGCATCGGCGCCGCCGGTCGCGGAGATCGCGGAGGTGAAGAAGTATTTGAGCTCGAAAATGCCGCGCGGGCTCGCCATGAACTTGTTCGAGGTGACGCGGCTCACGGTGCTCTCGTGCATGCCGATCTCGCCGGCGATGTCGCGCAGCACCAGCGGGCGCAGATGCTGGATGCCGCGGCGGAAGAAGCCCTCCTGCTGGCGCACGATCTCCCGCGCGACCTTGAGGATAGTGGTTGCGCGCTGATGCAGCGCCTTGACGAGCCAATTCGCGGATTGGAAGCGCTCGCTGAGGTATTCCTTCTCGGGCTTGCCCTTGGCGCCGCGGCTCACCTGCGCGTAATAGGCGTTGTTGACGAGGACGCGCGGCAGCGCCTCGCTGTTGAGCTCGACGATGAAGCCGCCCTCGCCGTCCGGGCGCACGATCACGTCGGGGATCACGGGATCGGCGATCACGGGATCGAAGGCGAGACCCGGCTTCGGATCGAGCGCCCTGAGCTCCGCCGCCATCGCCTGGATGTCCTCGGCATCGACGCCGCAGAGCCGCGTCAGCTCCGCGAGATTGCGGCTCGCGAGCAACTGCAGATTAGCGAGCAGCGCCTGCATCGCGGGATCGAGCCGGTCGCGCTCCCTGAGCTGCAAGGCGAGGCACTCCGCGAGATTGCGGGCGAAGACGCCGGGCGGATCGAGCCGCTGCAGCTTGCGCAGCACCTCCTCGACCGCAGTCCTCCCGGCGCCGAGGCGCTCGGCGACCTCGGAGATCTCGCCTCTGACGTAGCCGGCCTCGTCCACGAGATCGAGGAGGTGGAGCCCGATCATGCGCTCCGCGGGATCGCGGAGGTCGAGCTGGATCTGGTCGAGGAGGTGATCGCGGAGCGTCGTCGCGCGCGTCAGCGTCTGATCGAGACCAGGAAGCGCGTCCGTCGCCGCGGCCCTGGGCCTCAAGGATTGCCAGGCGGCGGGGTCGCCCGCGAGGTCGAGATTGCCTTCCCCCTCGCTCCCGGCGGCCTCGGTCCAGAGCTCGCGCCCGTCGGCCTCGGCGCTGCTCTCCGCGGGCTCGGCCTCGGCTGCAGGCGCGTCAGCGGGCGGCTCCTCGTCGCGCTCGAGCAGGGGATTGCGCTCGAGCTCCGCTTCCACGAAAGCGCTGAGCTCGGTCTGCGAGAGTTGCAGCAGCTTGATCGCCTGCTGCAACTGCGGCGTCATGACGAGACTCTGGCTTTGCCGCAGATCGAGCCGCTGACTGAGTGCCATGAGCCGAGTCTATCGGGGGTGTCCGCACATGCAAGCAAAGATCGGGCCAACTCATTGACGGCCGGTTAATGCAGTGCCGATGCTTGTGAGATTATTCCTTGCGCGAAAGGCCTTTAGGCTAACTCCGAAAATTCTCCGGCATGCGGCAGATTGCCGCCCGAAGCGTCGGTCGGCGTGTTTTTCGCGCTTCCTCGGCGCCCTCTGCGCGAGAGGATTTCCGCGCGGAGGTCGCAGGCCTCGCGCGGTGGGCCCAGAGGAAGGGTTTGCGGTCCCGACGTCTGCGGCTAAAGGCTGAAGCGGTCGCCGAGATAGACGCGACGGACGTTCTCGTCGGCGACGATCTCCGTGGGCTTCCCCTCCATGAGCACGCGGCCCTCGTGGAGGATGTAGGCGCGATCGACAATCTCCAGCGTCTCGCGGACGTTGTGGTCCGTGATGAGCACACCGATGCCGCGGTCCTTGAGATGAGCGACAAGGGCGCGGATCTCGCCGAGCGCGATGGGGTCGATGCCCGCGAGCGGCTCGTCCAGCAGGATGAAGTGCGGCTGCGTCGCGAGCGCGCGTGCGATTTCGACGCGCCGCCGCTCGCCGCCCGAGAGCCCCATCGCCGGAGCGCGGCGGAGGTGGCTGATGCGGAACTCCGCCAGGAGTTCGTCGAGCATCGCCTCGCGCACCTCGCGCACGGGCTCCACCACCTCGAGCACCGCTCGCACGTTGTTCTCGACCGTGAGGCCGCGGAAGATCGAGGCCTCTTGCGGCAGGTAGCCGACGCCGAGCCGTGCACGGCGATACATCGGGAGATCCGTTATGTCCTGCCCGTCGAGCGCGATCATGCCGACGTCCGGCGAGATCAGGCCCGTGATGATGTAGAAGCAGGTGGTCTTGCCGGCGCCATTGGGACCGAGGAGCCCAACGGCCTCGCCGCGCTGCACGCGGATGTTCACCTCGCGCAGCACCGGGCGGCGCTTGAAGCTCTTGCCGAGATTGCTCGCGACGAGGCCGGAATTGTCGCTGACGAGGCGGATCTCGGGCTTGCTCTCGGTCTCGCTCATTGAAGATGCTCCATCCTCGCGGGTTTATTTCTTAGGCGCTTCCGGAGCCGCTCCCTGGCGCGGCATGATCAGGCCTTCGACCCGATGCGGCTTGCCGCCCGTGAGCGTGTCGCTCGGCGGCGAGCCCAGCAGGCGGCCCACATTGTTGTTGAGGTCGACCACGGCATAGTTGCCGCGAAGCTCGTCGCCCCCGCGCGTCAGCTTGACGTGGCCCACGAGCGTCGCGATCCCGGTCTCGACGTTGTAAACGCCGGAATCCCCGCGCCCCACCTCGTCCTTGCCGACGAGCACCACGTTGCCCTGCGCGTCGATGCGCGCGATGTGCTGCCCGCCCTTCTCGTCGCGCTCGACCTCCGCCATCAGGACGTCGGCGGTCACGCGCTTGCCCTCGCGCACCGCCGTCGCGTTGCCGCGAGCGACCGCGAGCTGCTTCTGGTCCCACCATTCGAGGCTGTCGCGCGCGGTGACGGTGTCCTTGGGCGTCAGCAGCTTCAGGTTCTTGCCGGTGACGACCACCGTCGCCTGGTCGAGGTCGTAGACCGCGCGGTCGCCGGTCACGGACTGAGTCTCGGTCTCGAAGCGCACGTGGCCGTCGGCCTCGACATAGTAGATCTCGGTGCCCCCCGCGGGATCGTCGCTGGAGGCCGCTGGCTTCTCCGCGGCGGCCTTCGTCGGCCGGTAGTGCGCCGTGAGCGTGTCGGCGTAGACCGTGGCGTTGCCGCGCGTCACCTTGGCGTTGCCGCGGGCGACGTAGACGCGGTCGCTCTGCCGCCACTCGATCCCCTGATCGGCCTCGACGTGCACGGCCTTGCCGCCGTCGCCCTGCCCGAGGTCGAAGCCGAGGCCGGTGCCGGGCTTCTGCGCCTGCGGCGCCGCGGCCTCGGCGGATGCCGGGCCCGGGAGCAGCAGCAAGGCCAGCAGGAGCGAGGCGAGCCTCACGGCTTCTCCCTGGCCTCGCGCGGATTGATGTCGACCGACGACCTGCCGAAGAAGTGGACGACGTCCCCGCGCTCCTCGATGCGGAAGCCCTCCGCGCGAATGTCGCCGAAGGGGCCGTTGCCCTCGATGGGGTCGTTGCCCTCGGCGGTGCCATTGGCGATGTCGACGTGGGCGCTGTCGGTGCGGAAGGTGTTGCCCTTGTCCTGGAAGAGCTCGACTTTGCCGAAGAGGTCAAGCTGCTGCGCGCTCGGCTGATACATACCGGTCTCAGCCGTGACCGCGATCCAGGTGCCGCTTTGCGTGGTGAGGTCGGCCTTGGGCGCTTGCAGCTCCACGACGTCGTCCTTGCCGCCGGGACGCTGGCGCGCGGATTCCGCGGTGACGGTCACGGGTTGGCCGTGCGTGTCGTAGCCGGTGTAGCGGAGGTTCACCATCCGGAGATCGCCGGCCTGACTCACGTCGAGCCGCGGCAGCCGGGCCTGGAGTCGCTCCATCGCCGTCTGGAGCCGCGGCCAGGCCGCGATGAGCAGCAGGAGCGCGATCGCTATCGCCGGCAGCATCCGCCGCATCCACGTGACGAAGCGGCTGTAGCGGTGGATCGACCGCACCGCGCGCCGGCGCCGGCCGAGCGTGGTCTCGGCGCCGAAGCTGCGCGCGGCCGCGGGCGTTGCCTGCGCGAGCTCGGGCTCGGCGCTCATGCGACCCCCGCGCGCAAGCAGTCGTGAATGTGGAGGATGCCGAGCGGACGCGAGGCCTCGTCGACCGCGAAGAGGCTCGTGATCGCCTGCGAGTTCATCTGGCCCAGCGCTTCCGCAGCGAGCGCCTGCGGCCGGATCGTCTTGGGCGTCGGCGTCATCACGGCCTCGACGCGCGCGGAGAGCAGCGCTTCGCCCATGTGGCGGCGCAGGTCCCCGTCCGTGACGATGCCGACGAGCCGGCCCGCGGCGTCGACCACGCCGGCACAACCGAAACTCTTCTCGGTGATGACGAGGATGGCCTCGGCCATGACGCTGCCCGCGGGCACGAGCGGCATGGCCGCGCCCCCATGCATGATGTCGGCAACGCGCAGCAGCCGGCGCCCGAGCTGGCCGCCGGGATGCAGCACCTGAAAATCGTCGGCGGAGAATCCCTTGCGGTCGAGCAGCGACACCGCGATCGCATCGCCGAGCGCCAGCATCATCGTGGTGGAGGTCGTGGGCGCGAGGCCCATCGGGCAGGCCTCGGCGCTCTGCGGCAGTACGAGCGCGATATCCGCGGCCTCGCTCAGCGTGCTCTCGGAGCGGCGCGTCATCGCGATCAGGGGAATGCCGAAGCGTCTCGTATAGGCGACAATGTCCGCGAGCTCCGCGGTGTCGCCGGAATTGGAGAGCGCGAGCACCGCGTCTCCCTGCGCGATCATCCCGAGATCGCCGTGGCTCGCCTCGCCGGGATGGACGAAGAACGCGGGCGTGCCCGTAGAGGCAAGCGTGGAGGCGATCTTGCGCGCGACGTGGCCGCTCTTGCCCATGCCCGTGACGATGACGCGGCCGGAAATCCCCGCGAGCGTCTCGATCGCCTCGGCGAAGGCGCCGTCAAGGCCGTCCGCGAGCTCGCGCAGGCCCTCGATCTCCGCGCGCAGGACGCGGCGCGCGGCTTCGACTGGCTCTGCAGAGGCGGCGGTCTTGGTCTTGGTTAAGGTTGCCATCTTGTTCGTGCGGCCCGGCGCGCCCAGTCGGGCGGGCCATCCGGCTCGGTCTCTCCCCTGCAGCGGCGCAAGAGGGCGCCCTCGGGCGGGTTTTACGGCCGCACTATGGCCGCCCATCCCCGAAAGGTCAATGAAACCGCCGCCACAGCCCCCGGAAAGCTAGCGGCCTCTCGCATTCATTCAATCAATCAGTGCGCGAAGATATCCTCGTTCGGCCAGCCCCGAAGGTCGAGCTCGACGCGGGTGGCGAGGAATTGGAAGCAGGCCTCCGCGATCGCGGCGCGCCCCTCGCGCGCGAGCATCTCGTCGAGCCGCCCCTTCAGGCGGTGCAGATAGAGGACATCGGCGGCCGCGTATTTGAGCTGCTCCGGCGTGAGCTCGTCGGCGCCCCAATCCGAGGACTGCTGCTGCTTCGATAGCTCGACGTTGAGGAGGTCCTTGGCGAGGTCCTTGAGTCCGTGCCGGTCGGTGAAGGTGCGCACGAGGCGCGAGGCGATCTTCGTGCAATAGACGGGCGCCGTCATGATGCCGAAGCTGTGCTTCAGCACCGCGAGATCGAAGCGCGCGAAGTGGAAAAGCTTGAGGGTCTTGCGGTCGGCGAGCAGCGCCGTCAGGTTGGGCGCGGCGGTCTGGCCCGGAGTGATCTGCACGAGATGGCAGACGCCGTCTCCCGCGGAAAGCTGGACGAGGCAAAGCCGGTCGCGCGCGGGATTGAGCCCCATGGTCTCGGTGTCGACCGCTGCCGCCTCGCCCCAGGAGAGGCCAGCGGGAAGGTCGCCGCGATGAAGATGGATGCTCAGACGGGGCCTCGCCTCGAAGAGAGAGCCGGTGGTGCCCAGAAGAGGACTCGAACCTCCACGACCTCGCGGCCACAGGTACCTGAAACCTGCGCGTCTACCAATTCCGCCATCTGGGCAGGCCGGGGCCTTGGATTAGGGGTGCCACAAGCCGATGTCAATGCCGGCGTCGGCTACCGCCGGGGGCCGCATCTGGTGTATAGAGGCCGCCGTCATCGAGCGGAGGCGGAAGCTCAATGCGAAATCGGCGCGTCGTGGTGGTTGGCGGCTCCGGATTCATCGGCCGCTACATAGTGAAGCGCCTCGCCGAGCGCGGCGCGGTCGTCGTTGTCCTCAGCCGCCATGCGAGCGAGGCGCTGTTCCTCAAGCCCTTCGGCGACGTGGGGCAGGTGGCGCTCGTCGACGCCGATCTCAACGACGAGGCGGCGCTCGCGCCGGCGCTCGCGGGGGCGGAGGCCGTGATCTGCTCCGTCGGCATCCTCTACGAGCGCGGACGCCAGCGCTTCGATGCCATCCATCACCGGGGGCCGGCGCTGCTCGCGCGGCTCGCGGCTGCGGCGGGCGCCACTCACTTTGTCCATGTCTCCGCGATCGGCGCCGACGCCGAGGCGCCCGCGGCTTATGCGCGCTCCAAGGCCGCCGGCGAGGCCGCAGTCAAGGCGGCGTTCCCCGCCGCGACGATCCTCCGCCCCTCGCTCGTCTTCGGGCCCGAGGACGACTTCTTCAACCGTTTCGGCGCCATGGCATGCCTGCTGCCGGCGCTGCCGCTGATCGGCGGCGGCATGACGCGCTTCCAGCCGGTCTATGTCGGCGACGTCGGCGATGCCGCGCTGGCATCGCTGGAGCGGCCGGAGGCGCTGGGCAAGACCTACGAGCTCGGCGGGCCCAAGGCCTATTCTTTCCGTGAGCTCATGGAGCTGCTGCTTCGCGAGATCGGCCGCAAGCGCGCGCTCGTCAATCTTCCCTATGGCCTCGCGAGCTTCGAGGCGCGCTTCCTCGAGTGCCTTCCCAATCCACCGCTGACGCGCGACCAGGTGAAGCTCCTGCAGCGCGACACCGTGGTCTCGCCTGGCACTCCCGGGCTTGCGGAGCTCGGGATCGTCCCTACCGCGCTCGAGCTGGTGCTGCCGACATATCTCGACCGCTTCCGCCGCGGCAGCCGTGCGGGGCATCGCCCGGCGGCCTGACGCAATTGTGATTCTGCGCGCTCGGCCGCCGGGTGCGAGCATGCCCCATCGCAGATTCGATGCTTAGGCCAGCAGAAGGGGACCCGTCATGGACCAACGCCTGATCGAGCTCTTCGACCGCTATACGCACGGCTTCATGAGCCGCCGCGCCTTCCTCGACCGCCTCACGGTGCTCGCGGGCGGTGCCGCCGCGGCGAGCGCGGTGCTGCCGCTGCTCGAGAACAACTATGCCCGCGCCGAGACGATAGCGGAGGGCGATCCGCGCATCGCGACCGAGACGGTCGCGATCCCCGGCGTCGCCGGCCTCAAGGGCTATCTCGTCACGCCCAAGGCCGCCGGCAAGCACGGCACCGTCGTCGTGATCCACGAGAACCGCGGCCTGAACCCGCACATCAAGGACGTGGCCCGCCGCGTCGGCATCCAGGGCTTCGTGGCCCTCGGGGTCGATTACCTTGGCCCGATGGGCGGCACTCCCGAGGATGTGGACAAGGCCGCGGCGATGTTCGCCACGCTGAAGGCCGAGGACGCTCTCGCGGGCAGCCGGGCGGCGGTTGCATTCCTGAAGGGGCGGTCCGATGGCAACGGCAAGGTCGGCGCGGTCGGCTTTTGCTGGGGCGGCGGACAGGTGAACGCGCTCGCGGTGGCGGAGCCGGACCTCATCGCGGGCGTCGCCTATTACGGCCCTCAGCCCCCCGCCGACAAGGTGCCTGCGATCAAGGCGGCGCTGCTACTGCACTATGGCGCTCTCGACGAGCGGATCGACGCCGGCATTCCCGCCTACGAGGCCGCGCTCAAGGCCGCGGGGAAGACCTACGAGATCTTCGTCTACCCCGGCGCAAACCACGCCTTCAACAACGACACAAACGCCGCCCGCTACAACAAGGAGGCTGCCGATCTTGCCTGGAGCCGGACGGTCGCGTTCTTCAAGAAATACCTCGCCTGACGTAGGACGGCGTTTCACGATTGGGGCCCCAGTGCGCTAGACTGGGGTTTCATGCGCCTCCTCTATCACCTCTGGCTCTCGCCCTTCTCGCGCAAGATCCGAGTCGTGCTGAAGGAGAAGAACCTCGATTTCACCATGCGCGTCGAGAAGGTCTGGGAGCGGCGGCCGGAGTTCCTGGCGCTCAACCCCGCGGGCGACGTCCCCGTGCTGATCGAGCCGGACGGGACCGTGCTCGCTGATGCGACCGCGATCGCGGAGTTCCTGGACGAGGTCTATCGCGAGAAGCTGCTGCTCGGCGTCAATCCCGTCGATCGCGCCGAGGTGCGCCGCCTAACGGCCTGGTTTGACGGCAAGATGAACCGCGAGGTAACCGATCTTCTCGTCGGCGAGAAGATGATGAAGCGCTTCCTCGGCCTCGGCGAGCCCAATTCGAGCGCGATCCGCGCGGGCAAGGCCAATCTCGGATATCACCTCGACTACCTCGGCTTCCTGGTGGAGCGGCGGCGCTGGCTCGCGGGCGACCATTTCTCGCTCGCGGACATCACGGCCGCCGCGCACCTCTCCGCCCTCGACTACATCGGCGACGTCTCTTGGGACGAGCACGAGCCCGCCAAGGAGTGGTACGCGCGGATCAAGTCGCGGCCGAGCTTCCGCCCGCTCCTCGCCGACCACATCCCCGGCGCTCCGCCGCCGAAGCACTACGCCGACCTCGATTTCTGATTCGGGCCGAAGCGGGGGCGCTATTTCGTCTTGGCCGGCGGCTTCTTCGAGCTGCTCGGCGGGGATGATGGAGCCGCGGGGGGCTTGCTCTTGAGCTTCTCGAGCTCCTGGAGATTGCGCTTGGCCTGTTCCGAGAGGAAGGTATCGGGTGCCATCTCGATGACCTTTTTCCAATCGCGCGCGGCACCGTCGTAGTCGCCCTTGATCGCCATGAGGATGCCGCGCTCGACGTAGGCGTCGGGGAACTCGGGATCGAGAGCGATCGCGCGGTTGACGTCGTCCATCGCGAGGTCCTCGGCCTTGACTCGGCGATAGGACGCCGCGCGCAGCACCAGCGCGTCCGCGCGCTTCGAATCGATGTCGAGCGCGGCATTCAGGTCGTCAAGCGCCGCCCAGTAGTCGCCCGCGAGGCCGGAGGCTTGGCCGCGCCCGATCAAGAGGTCGACGTTCTTGGGGTCGAGCTTGAGCGCGGTGTCGAACTCGGCCTTGGCGTTCTTGGGCTGGTTCGCGAGCATCCAGGCCTGCGCCGCGTTGTCATAGGCCTCGATGCGCAGCTCCAGCGGCGCCGCAGTCGATCCCGCTGCCACGTCGTGGAAGCGCTTGGCGGCCTCCTCGTATTGGCGGAGATTGAGGAGCGCCAGACCCTCGCAATGCTCGGCCGGAAGGCCGCCGCCGCGGGTCCGCCATTGCACGGCCTGGGTGAAGGCGAGGTTTGGCTGAGTCCGCGCGAGATCCATGCATTGCTTGTAAAGCTGCGCCTGATCCGGTCCGGACGTCGGAGCGGGCCCGGGGGTTGTGCCGGAGCGTTGCGCGGTGGCCGATGTGACGAGCGCCGCGACGAGAAGGAACGCCGAGGCGATTGCTGCGGCCCGTGCGCCCCTATTCGCCGGGCGCCGCGGGAACATGGGTCTTGAGCGGCGCTTCCTCGCGCTGCACGGCCGGCTGCTGGGAGAAGGCCCGGCTCATGCGCTCGAGGTAAACGTAGATGACGGGCGTGATGTAGAGCGTCAAGGTCTGCGAGACGATGAGGCCGCCGACGACGGCGAGGCCGAGCGGGCGGCGAAGCTCCGAGCCCGCGCCCGTACCGAGCGCGATCGGCAGCGAGCCCATGATCGCCGCCATCGTCGTCATCATGATCGGCCGGAAGCGCAGGAGGCAGGCCTCGTGGATCGCGTGCTCGGGCGTCGTGTCGCCCGCGCGCTGCCGCTCGATCGCGAAGTCGATCATCATGATCGCGTTCTTCTTGACGATGCCGATCAGCATGACGATGCCGATGATCGCGATGACGCTGAGGTCCTGCCCGAAGAGCATCAGCGTCAGGAGCGCGCCGAGCCCCGCCGCCGGCAATCCCGAGAGGATCGTCACGGGATGGATGAAGCTCTCGTAGAGAATGCCCAGCACCATGTAGATCACGAGCACCGCCGCCAAGAGCAGCAGGCCCTGGCCCTTCAGCGAATCCTGGAACACCTGAGCGTTGCCCTGGAAGCCGGTCGCGATGGTCACGGGAAGGTTGATCTGGCGCTCGACACGGTCGATCGCGCTCACGGCCTCGCCGAGCGAGACGCCCGGCGCCAGGTTGAAGGAGATCGTGACCGAGGGGAGCTGGCCCTGGTGATTGATCGTGACGGGGCCCACGCCCTGGCGGAAGGTAGAGAACGCCTCGAGCGGCACCATCTGGTTCGTCGAGGAGTGGACGTAGAGCTTCGCCAGCGCCGCCGGATCCTCCTGATATTTGGGATCGATCTCGAGGATCACTTGGTAGTCGTTCGACGGCAGGTAGATCGTGGAGATCTGGCGCGTGCCGAAGGCGCTGAAGAGCGTGCTGCGCACTTGGTCCGCCGTCACGTTGAACTGTGCCATCTTGTTGCGGTCGAAGTCGACGAGAACCTTGCGGCTGCGTAGCTGCAGGTCCGAGGTCACGTCCTGGAAACCCGGCAGATCGCGGATCCTCGCCTCCATCTGCGGCGCCAGCCGATAGAGCTCGTCGATGTCCGCGTCCTGCAGCGTGTACTGGTAGAGGCTCTTGGCGAGCCGGCCGCCGAGCTGGATGTTCTGGATCGGCTGGAAGAAGACGTTCATCCCCGGCACCGCCGCGACCTCGCGCCGGAGGTCCTGGATGATCTGCAGCACCGTCTTCGTCCGCTCGTTGCGCGGCTTTAGCGCGATGAACATCCGACCCTGGTTGAGCGCCGGGCTGAAGCCGGTGGCGCCCACGAAGGAGTTGACGTCCGCGACGTCGGGATTGGCCTTGACGATCGCCGCCACCTGCTTCTGGTGATCCGCCATGGCCTGGAAGGAGCTGTCCTGCGAGGCCTCCGTGTTCGCGAAGATGAAACCGGTATCCTCGATCGGGAAGAATCCCTTGGGGACGTAATAGTAGAGGAGCCCGCTCGCGACGATGGTCAAGAGCGTCACGAAGAGCATCAGCAGCTTCCAGCGCAGGACCCAGGCGAGGGTCAGGTCATAGCCGCGGATCGTCGCTTGGAAGACGGCCTCGGAAGCGCGATAGAGGACGTTGTGCTTCTCGCCGTGGTGGCTCTTGAGGAGCCGCGAGCACAGCATCGGCGTCAGCGTCAGCGATACCAGGCCCGAGATCAGGATGGTCATGGTGATCGTCACCGCGAACTCGCGGAAAACGCGTCCCACGACGCCACCCATGAAGAGGACCGGAATGAACACTGCCACCAGCGAGAGCGTGATCGAGATGATCGTGAAGCCGATCTCGCGCGAGCCCTTGAGCGCGGCCTCGAAGGGGCGCTCGCCGTTCTCGATGTGCCGCACGATGTTCTCGAGCATGACGATGGCGTCGTCGACCACGAACCCGACCGATAGCGTGAGTGCCAGCAGAGAGAGATTGTCGATCGAGTAGCCGAAGACGTACATGCCCGCGAAAGTGCCAATGACCGAGACCGGGAGCGCGAGCGCGGGGATGATGGTGGCGGTGACGTTGCGCAGGAAGAGAAAGATCACCATCACCACGAGAACGGCGGTGAGGATGAGCGTTAAGCGGACGTCCTCGACCGACTGCCGGATCGAGACCGAGCGGTCGTTCAGCACCTTGAGATCGATCGAGGGCGGGATCTCCTGCCGGAAGACCGGGATGAGCGATCGCACGGAGTCGACCACCTCGACGGTGTTCGCGTCGGGCTGGCGGAGTACCGCGAGGATGATCGAGCGCCGGCCGTTGAGCCAGCCCGCGACCTTGTCGTTCTCGACGCTGTCGATGACCTTGGCGACCTCTCCGAGCCGGACCGGCGCCCCGTTCACGTATTTGACGATGAGGCTCCGGAAGGGGGCGGCTTCGCTCAGCCCCGTCGGCGCGTCCAGCGTGAAGTTCTGCGCGGGGCCGGAGAGCGCGCCCACCGGCGTGTTCGAATTGGCCGCCGCGACTGCGTTCATGATGTCGTCGAGGCCGATACCCTGCGCCGCCAGCGCTTCGGGATTGGCCTGAATGCGCACGGCGAATTTCTGCGCACCGAACACCTGCACCTGCGCCACGCCCGAGAGCTGCGAGACGCGCTGCGCGATCAGGGTCTCCGCGTACTCGTCGACCTTGTAGGGCGGCTGCGTGTCCGAGGAGAGCACCATGAAGAGGACGGGGAAGTCCGCCGGGTTCACCTTCTGGAAGGACGGCGGGATCGTCATCTCCTTCGGCAGCTTGCGCGCGACGGTCGTGAGCGCGGACTGCACGTCTAGGGCGGCGCCGTCGATGTTGCGGCCGAGGTCGAATTGGAGCGTGATCGTGCTGACGCCGAGACCGCTCGTGGAGGTGATGGAGTTGAGGCCGGCGATGGTCGAGAACTGGCGCTCGATCGGGGCGGCGACCGAGGCGGCCATGGTCTCGGCGCTGGCGCCCGGGAGATTGGCGGTGACGACGATGGTGGGGAAGTCGACGCGCGGCAGCGCCGCGACGGGGAGAAGGCGATAGCTGAAAAGCCCGAAGACGACGAAGGCCATCATCAAGAGCGTCGTCATCACGGGACGACGGATGCAGGTCTCCGGGAGGCTCATGAGTTGCGCTCCCGCTTTGCCGGCGTCTCCGAGCTCGTGCGGATCTCGACCCGCGTGCCGTTGGTGAGGCGGAGCTGCCCGTCGATCACCACCCGCTCGCCCTCGGCCAATCCCTTCTCGACGACGGCGAGGCCCTCGACGGTGCGGCTCACCGTGAGGGGCCTGATCTCGGCGGTGTTGTCGGGCTTGATCACGAAGACGTAGCTGCCGTTCTGGCCGACCTGGATTGCGGCTGCGGGCACGACGATCGCTCCCTCCTCAACGCCCAGGGTCATCTGCACGTTGACGAAGTTGCCGGGCCAGAGCCGCTCGTCGCGGTTGCCGAAGATCGCCTTGAGCTGGATGGTGCCGGTGGCGATGTCGACCTGATTGTCGATGAAGTCGAGCCTCCCCGCGATCTCGCCGGCGGGATCGTTCGGGACGCGGACGCTCACGGGCACCGTGCCCTTGGCGATCGCGGTCCGGACCCCCGGGAGCTCGCGCTGCGGCACGGCGAAGGTGACGTAGATCGGCTTCAGCTGGTTGATCGTCACCATCGTGATGACGTCCTGCGCCTTGACTTCGTTCCCGGCCTTGAGCGTGACGAAGCCGAGGCGTCCGTCGATGGGCGCGCGGATCGTGTAGTAGGTGATCTGCACCTGCAGGTTCTGGATCGCGGCCTCATCCGCCTTCACCGTCGCGTCGAGCGAGGCCGCGGTGGCGGTGGCGAGGTCGAAGGCCTGCTGCGAGACGTCGCGCTTCTGGATGAGGGGCTTGAGCCGGTCGACGTCGCGTTGCGCGTTCGCGAGGAGGGCACGGTCGTGGGCAAGATTCGCCTGGAGTTGCTTTAGCTGGGCCTCGACCGCGCGCGTGTCGAGGACGAAGAGCACGTCGCCCGACTTGACTTCCTGGCCGTCGGCGACCTTGACCTCCGCGACCTGGCCGTCGACGCGGGATTTGACCGCGACCGTCGCGATCGCCTGGACGTTGCCGATAGCATCGAGGCGGACCGGGATCGACTTCCGTGCGACCGGGGCAACGACGACAGGCACTGCGGGCTGGGCGCGCTGCTGCTGCGCCGGCGCCTCGGCTGCCTTCAGAACGAAGGTCTGATAGGCGACGAAGCAGGCGACGCCGATCGCCAGAAACACCGCCGCAATGATCGCACGTTTCATCTGGAAAAACCGTCTCGGTATCGGCCGGGGACCGCCGAACTCCTCGGGCCGCGCAAAGTATTATACACGCAGGAATTAGCAAAGCCCCATATGGGTATAGGCGGCCCTCGGCCGCCCCCATCCCCGCCCGGGACCCGGCCACGCATAGCTGCCCCATGCGGTTTATCCAATCGTGTCGGGGACTTCGTCTGGTAACATTGCCGGGCGAACCGAGGAGGAGACCCCTGATCGAGGCGTTCTCCTCGCCCCAAGGGCGAAGAATGGTGCCTAGAAAATCATCGGCGGGCGGCTTCGGCAATGTCGTGCGGGCGCTTAGCATCCGCAACTACCGCATTTACGCGACCGGCAACGGCATTTCCCTCATCGGTACCTGGCTGCAGCGGGTGGCGGTGGGCTGGCTCGCCTGGGACTTGACCCATTCCGGCACCTGGCTCGGTCTCGTCGCGTTCGCCGACCTCGCACCCGTGGTGTTCCTGAGCCCGCTCGCAGGCGCGCTCGCGGACCGGCGCGACCGGATCTGGGTGATCCGCACGACCCAGGCGATCGGGCTCAGCCAGGCGATCCTGCTCTTCGCCCTGGTCGCGACGGAGGCGATCGGGATCTGGGGTCTCTTCCTGCTGACGGTGCTGCTGGGCTCGGCGAACGCCTTCGCGCAGCCCGCGCGGCTCGCGCTCATACCGAGCCTCGTCGACCGCGAGAGCCTGCCGTCGGCGGTTGCGATCAACTCGATCCTTTTCAACAATGCGCGCTTCATCGGCCCCGCGATTGCGGGCGTGGTGATCGCGGAAAGCTCGGTCTCGCTCGCCTTCGCGCTCAACGCGCTCACATACCTCGCCTTCCAGGTTTCGCTCTGGCGGCTCTCTGGCGTCTCCATCGACCGCCCCTTCGCGAGCAGCCGGAGCCGCATGCTCAGCGATACGCTCGAGGGCTATCTCTATGCGATGCGCCATCCCGGCATCGGCCCGATGATGGGGCTCTTCGCGGCGAGCGCGCTTGCCTGCCGCGGTTTCATCGAGATGCTCCCGGGCTTCGCCGACAGCGTCTTCCATCGCGGGCCACAGGGTCTCGCCTGGCTCGTCGCGACTGCGGGCCTGGGGGCGATGGCGGGCGGCGGCTGGATGGCGATGCGCCGCGGCATCGAGGGGCTGACGCGCCTCGTCGTCGCGCACACGCTCCTGATCTCGGCGGCGCTACTCGCGTTCACCGCGACGAGCGAGTTCTGGGTGGCGCTTCCCTGCCTATTCGTCGCGGGCTTCGGGCTCGTCGTGACCGGCGTCAGCGCGCAGACGCTGGTGCAGAGCGCCGTCGATCCCGCGATGCGCGGACGGATCATGGGCCTCTACGGCATGATCTTCCGCGGCGGCCCGGCCTTGAACGCGCTCATCATCGGCCTCCTCTCCGCGCAGTTCGGCCTGCGCCTGCCGCTTGCCGCGGGTGCCGCGGTCGCGGTGCTCTTCTGGGCCTGGGCGCAGTGGCGCCGTCCCGCCATCGCCGCCGCGCTCGAGGCCGAGCCCGCACCGCAGGGGGCGCACGCGGATTGAGACGGCGCCAATCCTTCGGCCCCCTCGCATCCCCGCCTAGGTTCCGATCGCCGCTCGATCGCTCTTCGATCGCGGTCCGAGGCTCGATTGGCGCCGTCCGATCAACCTTGGTGACATGCAAACGGCGCGTGATATCGTTCTAAGCGTTGCGCGTAGCGTCCGCTACGACGCCGGGGAGGGCAAATGACCGGCGGCATAGGCAGGCGGGGATTCATCGCATTCTTGGGCGGTGCCGGGGCATGCCTTGCGCGCGCGGCACGCGCGCAGTCCTCGCAGGGCACACGGCGCGTCGCCATGCTCTTGGCGCTCGACGAGAACGATCCGGAAGCGAAATTGCGCGTGAAGGAATTCCGCCTCGGCATGCGCGACTTGGGCTGGGTCGAGGGCCGCAATCTCGAGATCGAGATTCGATACGCCGGAACGCGCCGCGAGGCGATAGAAAGGCAAGCTGCGGAGTTGATCGCACTGACGCCCGAAGTGATTCTCGCGAATTCAACACCGAGCATTATTGCGTTGCGAAAGGCAAAATGCGCGATCCCGGTCGTATTCGCGGTCGTTAACGATCCCGTCGGTCAAGGCTTCGTTTCGAACCACACGCACCCCGGAGGCAATTTCACCGGTTTCTCATTCATCGAGCCCGAATTGATCGGCAAGTGGATAAGTCTTCTCGGCGACGTCAAACCCGACCTGTCGCGGGTCACCTTGATGTTCAACCCGGATACAGCGCCTTATCTCGACCCCTACTTTCGTACCTTTGAGGCCTCCTCTCAGCGAGGCTCGATGGAGATCGACCTGGCGCATGTCCGAAGCGTTGCCGAGGCCGATTCGGTGATTGCCAAACTAGGCCGCGACCCCCACAGCGGCTTGATTGCCGCTTCGGACATCTTCATCGTCAGTGCGCGCGCGGGGATCATGGAATCGGCGGAGAAGCACCGGGTGCCGATCATCTCTTCCTATAGACAGTGGGTCAGCGAGGGCTGCTTGATGTCCTACGGGCCCGATACGGGCGACATCAACCGGCGCGCAAGCTCATACGTCGACCGGATTCTCCGAGGCGATCAGCCCGGCAATCTGCCGGTGCAATCGCCCTACAAGTTCGAGCTCTGCGTCAATCTCAAAACCGCCAAGGCGCTGGGCCTGTCGATTCGGGGTTCGTTCTTGCAGCTCGCCGACGAAGTGATCGAGTGAAAGCGCCGTTCCCTCCGCAGAGCTAGCGCTCCGCCACCTTGCCCATGCCGCCCGCGGAGGCGATCTCCGCCGTAAGCTTGTGCGTCATGGCCTCGGCGAAGCGATCGAAGCCGTCGATGACGAGGACGAATGAGCGGTCGCCGCCGATGACGCGCGTCCGGTAATACTCGCCGATGCCGCCGACGGGTTGGATGTGTCCGATGAAACCCAGCGCGGGATGCTCGTTCACGATCGCGAGGCCGTTGATCGTCACCTTGGCCTTGACGGCATCGTCGCGCGCCCACTCCACGGGACGGCCGTTGTTGTTGTCGCCGTCGCCGGAGATGTCGATGATGCGGTGCTCGCTCTCGACGCCGCTCAGCGCGAATTGCGACATCGCAAAATCTATTGCGGCGCCGATCGCGGTCGCGCCCATGAAGGAGCGAGGCGTCGCGCGCAAGCCGTCGGCGAAGCCCCGCGCGCCCCGCTCGTCGCGGATCACCGTCCAATTCACGACGACGCGCTGCGCCGAGGCGCCCGCCCATTCGACGAAGCAGACGGCGATCGCGGCGTGTCGGCCCTTTCGGATCGCCTCGAGCACTAGCGGATGAGCGATCGCCGCGGCATAGCCCTCGCGCTGAAGCCGGAATTCCTCCTCGTCCACGCTGATGGAGACGTCCGCCGCCAGGACGAGTTGCAGGTCGACGGTCTCGGCGGCGGCCGGGCGAGCGGCGAGAATCGCCAGAACGACGATTGAGACGGCGAGCAACCTCCGCTCCATCGGGACCTCCGACAGCGAGCGGGTGCAGCGTGACATGCCTCGCGCGATCTGCCCAGGCGAAGTTTGGCTGCAAGAGGCAACCATGCCACCGATGGCAGCGCAGGATGGCGCTTGCTCGAAAGGGAGCCCGAGACGCAGGCGGTACTTACCTCGATCCCGGCATCGGCGGATCACGCAGTCGAAATCGACGTTGGGATGAGGCGCGCCCCTTCCGGTCTCGAGACACTGCTGCAAGCTCACGAGATGGTAGGCCCATCGCGTATTCACGAGAGCGTAGCCTTCGGCCACCTGCCGCAGATCGAAAGTGAAGATGGTGCCGTCGCGGTCGCCGGGCGCGCTGGCGGAAATCGTCTTCCACCCGACACGGAGCGGGGGCTCCAGGTGGTGACTCGCACTGCCGTAACGCTCTTGCCTGCGTAGAAGCGAAACTCGCTGCGGTTGCCAATCCGTTAATCGCTGCTTACGGCGATCTGCGCCTTACGCATGCGTCTAACATTCTTGCGCGGCATGACCCGGCAAAATCGGGCTCCGGCTGCGCCGGGGACGAATTCGTGCGCGCATCCCGTTCGATAAGGGTTAATTCCAACGCGCCGCGGTGCTATATCCTCATGTGCGGAAGAGGACGACCGGCCTGGCCTTGGGCGGTCGGCGCTTGCAGCGGTGAGCCGAACAGGGGAGCGGCGCATGGCCCCACGCGTCTTCATCAGCCACTCCTCAAAAGATGAGAAGGTCGCGGAACTCATCTGTAAGGCCGTCGAAAAGCGGGGTTACGCCTGCTGGCTCGCCGCCCGCGACGTGCAGCCGGGCGAGAACTTCCAGGAGGCGATCGCTCGCGCGATCCTGGACGCTGGGGTGATGCTGCTGGTGTTCTCCGCGAACACCAACAATTCCGACGAGATCAAGAAAGAGCTCGCGCTCGCGAGCCAGAGCAAGCTGCTGGTGATTCCGCTCCGCGTGGAGGATGTGCGTCCGAGCTTCGCTCTCTCCTACGAGCTCGCGACGCGCCAATGGATCGACATGTTCACGGACTGGGAGACCGCCTTGGAGCATCTCGTGGAGCGCATCGCGCGAGCGCTCGAGCCGGCCGCGACATCCACGAAAGCGCCAGTAGCGGAGCCGCGGGAGACCCTCGCGGCCGTACCGCCGAAGCCCGCGCGCACGCGCCGACGGTTGATCCCTGCCCTCGCGCTGGTCGTAGCTGCCCTGGGTCTTGCGGGACTCGTCTGGTGGGAGACTGGAGTGCGCACTTCCAACCCGATCGTCGTAAACCATAACGGGGGCCAGCCGAAACCAACGCCACCCCCGGATCCGGTTCCTGAATCGTCGGGGATCGCCGGCAGCCGCCCCCTCACACCGGAGGAGGAGCGCGCGCTGAAGCCGGGAGACCGCTTCCGCGAATGCGGGCAGGGTTGTCCGGAAATGGCGACGATCCCCGCAGGTACCTATTCGATGGGCTCGGCCCCGACGGAGTATGGCCGCGACCGCGACGAGAGTCCTCAGCACGCGGTGACCATCGCGAAAGCGTTTGCTGTATCCCGATTCGACGTGACTTTCGCGGAATGGGACGTCTGCGTTGCCGCAGGCTTCTGTCGGCAGCGGCCGAGCGATCATGGTTGGGGGCGCGGCAAACAGCCGGTAATCAACGTAACCTGGAACGACGCGCACGAATACTTGGACTGGCTCTCCGGGACGACCGGCCGGAAATATCGACTGCTGACGGAGACGGAATGGGAATATGCGGCGCGCGCTGGCGTCCAGACAGCCTATTACTGGGGCGACTACATCGGTCGCGGGAACGCCAATTGCAATGGCTGCGGGAGCGAATGGGACCGCCGTCAGACTTCGCCGGTCGGCTCGTTCAAGGCCAATCAATTCGGGCTATTCGACATGGCCGGAAACGTCTGGCAGTGGGTCGAAGATTGCTACCGCGACAGCTATGCTGGGACGCCGAGCGACGGTTCCACCGTGGCGAGCACGGATTGCCGCAATCGCGTCTTGCGCGGCGGTTCCTGGAAAGACGCGCCTCAATACCTCCGCGCGGCCTCCCGGCTCCCATACTCTGCCAACGTCCGGGCCAACAACGTGAGCTTCCGAGTCGCGCGGACGCTTACCCCCTGAGCCCGAGCCCCTTCACCTCGTGGGTAGAGGGCAAATCCCTCGTGCGACTCTTTGCGCACCGGGAGCGCCAAGCCGGCCACACGGTGTCGATTTATCGCACGCGACATCCAGCCCTCCTTCCCAGCATCCCACGGAAGGCGTCGAAGAGCTTCCGCATCGCCGGCTGCTTGTAGGGGAAGAGGGCGGGCGGGTCCATGGCGTGGACGATCATGGCGACGTCGACCTCGAAGATGAGGAGCTTGCCGTCGCGGGTCTCGCCGCAGTCGATCGCGACATAGTCTAGGCCGACGCGCTCCGAGAGGGCGGTGAAAGCGCCCGCGTGGCGGCGGGCGAAATCTGCGTCGAAATCCGCCATCCAGCGCGCTTCCTCCGCGCGCTTCTCCGCGCTCTCACGCATGCCGGCGTTGAGATAGTGGATCATCCAATGCGCGGAGATGGCGCCGTGGCTCGCGTAGGGGCGGCCCTCGACGAGCGCGACCCGGTACTTGCGGAAGAGGCCATCCGGGCCGCGATAGTCGACGAAGGGCGCGAGGTAGAACTCGTCCTCATGGATACGCCGGAGATAGCCGGCAAGGTAGTTGGCATCCTCGATTCTCTCGAGCGCTTCGCCCGCATGCGAGGCGATGGGGCGAAGGATGATGGGGAAGTCCGCGCGCGAAAGTCCCGCGAGATCGGCGCGGGCGATACGCCGGGTCTCGGGGATCGCGATGCCCGGGGTGTCCCGCAACAGCGCGTAGGCGCCGTCGCGCGACAGTGTCGCGATTCGCTCGGGGGCGTTCAGCACTGGACGAGGCCATGAGCGGAGATGCTGTTCGAGGTCGCGCAGGAGCCGCCGGCTCGTCTCGGACTCGCCGATCGCGACGAAGGCTAGATCGTGCTCGGGGATGTCGCAGGGGAATGGCTCGCCGGGCAGCAGGTAGAGCATGTCGAGCGACACGTCCGAGCCTTCGAGCGGAAACTCCAGCGGCGTGTTCGCCATGAGATCGCCGGGCGCCATGAAGGCGAGGAGACGCAGCCCCGGCGTTGCCGCTGCCGCGGGGCGGCGGAAGAGCCGGGAACGCTCAAGCGCGCGGTATTGTAGCGCCTGCGCCTCGCCGGGGTCGCCGGTCAGCCGTTCGACGACGGAGAGGTCCATCAATACCGCGGCATTCCGCGGCTCCGCGATCATGCGCTGGATGAGCTCGGAGCGGAGCGCCGTCAGGTCCTCGCCATCGAAGGCGCGCTTGGCGAGGGCGGCGAGGCCTATTGGCGTTGCGATCTCGGGGGTGCGGTCGAGGATAGAGAGGGCGGAAGCCGCAGCGAATTCGGGCATGGCCGAACCTCGCAAGACTTGGTTAAGATCGGCTTAGCGCTGAGACGTCGCGACCCTCATCGGTTGCCGCCATGTATCAGACCACCATCGCCGTCGCCGCCTTCGTCCTCGTCTACGCTGCCGTCTCCGGACGCATCGAGCGCTCCTGGCTCAGCGGTCCCGTCGTCTTCACCGCCGCGGGTTTTGCGCTCGGCCCGCAGGGGCTGGGCATATTGCGCCTCGACTTGGCCGCGGAGGACGTGCGCATCCTGGCGGAGGCGACTCTCGCCGTCGTCCTCTTCACGGACGCCGCGAACGCGGATTTCGGAGTGGTCCGGCGCAATGTCGGACTGCCCCTTCGGCTGCTGCTGGTGGGGCTGCCGCTCACGATCCTCCTGGGCTTCGCAATCGCAGACGCGCTCTTCCCCGATTTCGACGTGCTGGAGGCGGCGCTGCTCGCGACCATCCTCGCGCCCACCGATGCGGCGCTTGGAAAGCCCGTGGTGACGAGCCCGATCCTCGACGCGCCCATGCGCGAGGCTCTCAACCTCGAGAGCGGCCTCAATGACGGAATCTGCGTTCCCGTTGTGATCATCCTCCTGGAGATCGCGGTGGGGACGCATATCGAAGGCCATACCGTCGGGAGCATGCTGTGGGTCGTCATCGAGGAGCTCGGGATCGGTGTCCTCGTGGGCATCGTCGTCACGCGCGGCGCCGCATTCCTGCTGCGCCTCACCGTGCGGCTCGGCTGGCTCGGCGAGGAATGGGTGCAGGTGCCGGTCGTGGCCGTCGCCATCATCTGCTACGCGGGCGCGCAGGAGATCGGCGGCAGCGGGTTCATCGCGTGCTTCGTGGGCGGTCTCCTCGTGAGCTGGCTTGCGCCAAAGCGCAAGCACGACCTGCTCTTCGGCGCGGAGAGCGTCGGGCAGACGCTGGCGATGCTGACTTGGGTCGCCTTCGGAGCGCTCGCGGTCGGCCGCTTGGCGGGCCGGCTCGATTTCTCGATCGTGCTCTACGCCGCGCTCAGCTTGACGGTCGTCCGGATGCTGCCGGTGTTCCTTTGCCTCGCGGGGACGGCCATTGGCACGGCGGGGAAGCTCTTTATCGGCTGGTTCGGTCCGCGCGGGCTCGCGAGCATCGTCTTCGGCGTCATCGTCTTCAACGAGCGGCTCCCCGGCAACGACACGCTCGCGGCCGTCGTGGTCGCGACCGTGCTCCTGAGCGTCATCGCCCACGGCGTGACCGCCAATCCCCTGCTGCACGCGCTCGCCAAGCCGAGGGAGCGGCCGAAATAGCTCCCGCGACATTCCCATCGCATCCTTAAGCGCGCTGCGCACAGCGCCGGGGTACGGACGCCATACCGGAGGACGCCATGGTCCCAATCCGCGAGCCCATCCTGCATCCGATCGCCATCGATGCGCTGCGGCCGACGCAGGTCACCGTCGGCATGCGCGAGGTCGAGGCGAAGCGCCGGGAATGGCGCGCGAAGGAGGAGACGAAGGCCAGGGAATTCCTCGGCCGCCACATGATCCCCGTGATTTGGGGCCCGAAGGAGCGCTACTACGTGATCGACCATCATCATCTCGCGCGCGCGCTCCACGACGAAGGGGTGAAGGAAATTCTGGTGACGGTCATGGCGGACTTGCGACGGCTCGAATCCGGCGCCTTCTGGTTCGTTATGGAGAACCGGAATTGGACGCACGCCTTCGACGCCAAGGGGCGCCGGTGCGACTACGCGGACATTCCGAAATCGGTCGCCGATCTCGTCGACGATCCCTTCCGCTCGCTCGCGGGCGAGTTGCGCGTCGGCGGCGGCTACGCCAAGGACACCACGCCCTTCAGCGAGTTCCTCTGGGCGGATTTCCTGCGGCGTCGGCTGAAGCGCAAGCTCCTGGAGCGCAATTTCGACCGGGCGCTCGAGGAGGCGAAAAGGCTCGCCAGAAGCAAGGACGCCGAATACCTCCCGGGGTGGTGCGGACCGGTCGCGTGACGGATCGCGGCGGCCAGATTGCGCACCATCGGGAATACGCTCCGATGCAGCTTGACGGCGGCGCTCCGCTGCGGTCACTTGAGCCGGATGCCGCCCTGTTGCCGCAGGATCGAAGGGGAACCGCCATGACCGCTCGACTGCTGCTCCTCGCTCTAGCCGCCGCCGTCCTCGCGGGGTGCTCGGGGCCACCGGTCATCGCGATGAAGAACCCGCAGACCAACGAGGTAGTGGATTGCAAGAACCACGGATATTACTCGTTCCTCTTCCAGATCGGCTCTCCGGAGGAATGCGCCGAGGCGCTGAGGGCGCAGGGCTGGGGAACCTGGCGCTACTGAGCCCGACGGCGCCATGAATATCTCGATCCTCGACGACTATTTCGACACCGTCCGCACGCTCCCCTGCTTCGCGAAGCTCGCGCCCTTCGAGACGACGGTCTGGAACGACCACGTCGAGGAGCCCGTTCTCGCGGAGCGGCTGCGTGACGCCGAGGTGCTGGTGCTGATCCGCGAGCGCACCAGGATCCGCGCCTCGCTCCTCGAGCGCCTGCCGAGGCTCCGCCTCATCAGCCAGCGCAGCGTCTATCCCCACATCGATATCGCTGCCTGCACGCGCCGCGGCGTCATCGTCTCCTCGAGTCAGCACCCGGGCACGCCCTGCTATGCCGCCGCGGAACTCACCTGGGCCCTCGTCCTCGCGGGGACGCGCGCTATTCCACAGCAGATGGCCTCGCTCCAGGCGGGGAAGTGGCAGACCGGCGTCGGCCACACGCTGCGCGGCAAGACGCTCGGCATTTTCGGCTACGGGCGGATCGGCAGCGTCGTCGCGGGCTATGGCCGCGCCTTCGGCATGAAGGTGCTGGTGTGGGCGCGCGAACCCGCGCTGGCGGCGGCGCGCGCCGACGGCTACGCGACGGCGCGCAGCAAGGCGGAGTTCTTCGGCGAGTGCGACGTGCTCTCGCTGCACATGCGGCTCGTGGACGCGACGCGCGGCATCGTCACCGCGGGGGACCTCGCGCTGATGAAGCCGACCGCGCTCCTCGTCAACACGAGCCGTGCGCCGCTGGTGGCGCCGGGCGCGCTCGTGGCGGCGCTACGCGCGGGGCGTCCGGGCATGGCAGCGGTCGACGTCTTCGAGACGGAGCCGGTTGCCGCAGGCAGCGATCCGCTGCTGAGCCTTCCCAACGTGGTGGCGACGCCGCACATCGGCTACGTCACGGCCGAGGAGTACGAGATCCAGTTCACGGACATCTTCGACCAGATCCTCGCCTACGCCGCGGGGACGCCGATCAACGTCGTCAATCCGGATGTGCTGAAAGTCGCCTAACTCGTCCAAGCCGCGGCGCTCAGTCCTCGATCAGCTCGTCGTGCAGCGCGTCGTGGATTCTCTCGCGCAGCGTCTCGTGATGGGGCGAGGTGAAATAGAGCGTGACGAGGTCGCGATTTGCCTCCGCCGCCGCGCCGAGAGCCTTGACGATGGCAGCGAGCCAGGCCTCGACGTGATCCGCGACGTCCTGCCAATCGGCGCCGCGCTTGGTCGCGTCCGTGAGCCGGTATTTCGCGGCGAGCTCGCGGAGCTCCCCTTGCGTGAGGCCGCCCCAGGCGAGGAAATCCAGATGGAAGAGCCCGAAGAGGGGGCGCGCGGCGAGCCGCTCGCCCAGCTGGAGATCGCCGTAGCAGGCGCCGACGACGCCGTCGAGCAGCGCCTCGCGGAAAGCGAGCTGCAGCTCCGGATCGTGCGCAGCGGCCGTATCCTCCGCGATCCTGCCGACGGGCGTGCCGAAGTGCCGCACGAAGGCCGCGAATACCAGGGCCGCGTTGTCGCTTACATCGGGCGGGTCGAAGCCGGGCGCGTGCTGCTCCGCCATCGCTTCGGCCATCTCGTAGAGCGCGTCCTCGAAGAGGAGGTCGGCCTCCTCGAGCCCGATTGCATCATCGTCCCGATCGGCCGCGAGGCCCTTGGCGTCCTGCTCGATGAGCCGCTCCCACTGCCGCTCCGCGATCGTGCGTGCGAGCTCGGGCTTGCGCTCGCTGAGGGCCGCCTTAAGCGTGTCCCAGGAAAGGCTGTAGAACTCGAGAGCATAGCTCATCGCGGTCTCCCAAAATGCTTCCGTTGCCACGAGCGGCGAGAGACGAGGAGTGCGGCTCCACGGTGATTTGCGTGCCCATTCAGCGCGTCCGAGGCCTAAGGAGGTATTAACGAAGGGGCTCCGGCTCGGTTGGAAACGTGCTCTAATGCATAGAATCGCAACGAATGACCCGAAAGGGGGCGGGGCGGAGCCCTGCATCTGTTTCGCGGGGAACGATGCTCTCGCTCCATAATCGTCCGACGCCTGTACTCAGGGAGCCACGTTCCGGAGGAGGCAAGATGTTCAATCCAACAGCATTGGTCGTCGAAAACTTCGTAGGCGAGCTCGAGGCCATGTATCACCGGATCTACGGGCTGCTCGAGCCCGGCTATCCCGGGATCATCGCGTTCATCGCTCGGCTCGCGCTCGAGAACATCGCCAACAGCGACGCGCCCTATCACGACGTCAATCACACGATAATGGTGACGCTGGTGGGCCAGGAGATCCTCCGCGGCAAGCACATCAGCGAGGGCGGCGTGACGCCCAGGGACTGGCTCCATTTCATGGTGTCGCTGCTCTGCCACGACATCGGCTACGTCCGCGGCGTCTGCCACGGCGATCGCCAGGGCCGCTACGTCGTCAACGACAAGGGCGATACGATCGAGGTTCCCACCGGCGCGACCGACGCCTCGCTCACGCCCTATCACGTCACGCGCGGGAAGATCTTCGTGCGCGAGCGCTTCGGCAAGGTAAGCCTCACGCAACTCGACACCATGGTGATCGCCCAGAACATCGAGCACACGCGCTTTCCGGTGCCTGCGGACGACGAGCACGCGGGCATCACCGATTACCCCGGCCTCGTGCGTGCAGCCGATCTCATCGGCCAGCTCGCGGACATAAACTATCTCCGCAAAATCCCCGCGCTCTTCGCGGAGTTCTCCGAGACGGGAACGGCCGGTAAGCTCGGCTATAAGAGCTCCGAGGACCTGCGCCTCGCCTATCCCGCCTTTTTCTGGAAGGCGGTGCGGCCGGTGATCGGCGAGGGCCTGCGCTGTCTCCGCGTCACGCAGGAAGGGAAGCAGTGGATCGCCAACCTCTACGCCCACGTCTTCTCCGAGGAGCATCGGGGCTCGCTCTGAGCTCGGAGCCGGACGCGCGCGAGCCCGGCGATGGCTGAGCGCGCCGAGCATTCGCCCGGGACGCTCTTCTGCTTTGGTCTCGGCTACACCGCTGGATTTCTCGCGCGCGCGCTCAGGGACGAGGGCTGGCGCGTCGTCGGCACCTGCCGGGAGGCCGCGAGCGTGACGCGGCTTCGCGCCGAGGGATTCGAGATGCATCGCCTGGAGCGCGGCAGCCCGCTCGCAGACGCGCGCGCGCTCCTCGCCGCCGCCACGCACGTATTGAGCTCGATCCCTCCGGACGACGCGGGCGATCCCGTTCTCGATCTGCACGGCGCCGAGCTTGCGGCGGCGGCGTCGAGGTGGGTGGGCTATCTCTCGACCACCGGCGTCTACGGTGATCGCAGCGGCGACTGGGTCGACGAGAGCTCGGCGCTCGAGCCCACGGGGGAGCGCGGGCGCCGCCGCGTCGAGGCCGAGCGTCGCTGGCTCGATCTCCATCGCCGACGCGGCCTCCCCGTGCACGTCTTCCGCCTCGCGGGGATCTACGGCCCCGGCCGGAGCGCGCTCGAGGCCGTCCGTGCCGGCCGTGCGCAGCGAATCGACAAACCCGGCCAGGTCTTCTCGCGCATCCACGTCGCCGATATCGTGCAGGCCTTGCGCGCCTCGATGGCCGCCCCCGATCCCGGCTCCGTTTACAATCTCTGCGACGACGACCCCGCGCCGCCCGCGGAAGTGATCGCCTATGCCGCGGAGCTCCTGGGCGTTCCGCCGCCGCCGCTCGTCCCGTTCGCGTCCGCGACGCTCTCCGAGATGGCGCGCAGCTTCTATGCCGACAACAAGCGCGTCTCCAACTGCCGCCTCAAGGAGAGGCTCGGGGTGCGCCTGCTCTATCCGAGCTACAGGGACGGGCTGCGGGCGCTGCTCTGAAAGACGTATTTCACCACAGAGACGATGAGGCGATGAGAGGCGGTGTCCTGCGGTGAAGCCGCAATGATTTTTCTCACTGTCTCATCGACGCTGTGGTCGACTTTCTGCGGCTTCGCCGCGGGAGAGACTTTCGTGTTATCGGGGCGCGCTCTCTAAAGCAGCGTTTCCAGCGTCCGCGTGAGGAGCGTCAAATCCTGTTCGCGGGAGAGGCGGTGATCGCCGTCCTTGATGAGCGTGACCTGAACGTCGGTGCCCGCGAGCCGCTCGGCAAGCGCGAGGCTCGTACGCCAGGGGACGTCGGGGTCCTGCATCCCCTGGAGGAGCCGCACGGGGCAAGCGACCGGGATCGGCGCGCGCATCACCAGGTGGTTGCGTCCCTCCTCGATGAGATTGCGCGTGAAGACGTAGCCCTCGGGGCCGTACTGCGAGGGGAGGCAGACGAAGCCCTCGCGCATCACCGTCGCGCGTGCTTCCGCCGAGAGCTCCGCCCACATGAGGTCCTCGGTCGCGTCGGGCGCGGCGGCGATCCCCACCAGCGCCTTGACGCGCTCGCGTCGCGCGAGCGCCACCAGCAGCATGATCCAGCCGCCGAGGCTCGATCCCACCAGCACCTGCGGGCCCTCCGTCAGCGCGTCGACGGCGGCGAGCGCATCCGCCTTCCAGCGCCCGACGGTGCCGTCCTTGAAATCGCCGGAGGAGGCGCCGTGACCGAAATAGTCGAAGCGCAGGAAGGCTTGGCCGCGCTCGGCGCAGTAGCGGTCGAGCGCCTGCGCCTTGGTGCCGGTCATGTCCGACATGAAGCCGCCGAGGAAGACGACGCCGGGAGCGCGGCCGGAGCGACGGCGATAGGCGATCCTCTCGCCGTCCTCGCGGGCCAGGACCTGCGGCGGCTCGCTTCCGCGAGTCGTTTCGGCCATGGACATTTGCGTCGTCCTCATCGCATTCTCGCGCGCATGGCGAACGATGCGGACAGTAGCACCGGCCGCGGCCGGGCGGAAAGCCGTCCGCCCGTCGTGCTCCAAGTGCTGCCGAGCCTCGGCACCGGCGGCGTCGAGCGCGGGACGGTCGAGATCGCGCAGGCGTTGACCCAGTCGGGCTGGCGTGCGCTGGTGGCCTCCGCGGGCGGACCGCTCGTGCACGAGATCGAGCGAGCGGGAGCCAAGCACGTGACGCTCCCGCTCGCCTCCAAGAATCCGCTGACCATCCGCAAGAACGCTCGCCGGCTCGCCGAGGCGATCGAGCGCTACACCGTCGATCTCGTGCATGCCCGGAGCCGCGCGCCTGCCTGGAGCGCCTATTGGGCGACGCGGCGCACCGGACGGCATTTCGTCACGACCTTCCACAACGCTTATGGCGCGCAGTCCGGGCTCAAGCGGCACTACAATTCCGTCATGGCTAAGGGCGACCGCGTGATCGCAATCTCGAATTTCGTGGGCGAGCACGCGGCGTCCGTCTACGGCGTCGGGCACGAGCGGCTCCGCATCATCCCCCGCGGCGTGGACGTCGCGCGCTTCGATCCCGACCGCATGACCGCCGAGCGCCTGGTCGTGCTGTCGCGGCAGTGGCAGCTTCCCGACGGCGCGCCCGTGATCATGCTGCCGGGGCGCCTCACGCGCTGGAAGGGCCACCCGATCCTGATCGACGCGCTCGCGATCCTCGGGCGGAGCGACGTGCATTGTCTTCTCGTCGGCTCCGGCGCCGAGCGCTACAAGCGCGAGCTCGCGGCCCAGGCGGCGGAGCGCGGCGTCGGCGCTACGCTCCGCATCGTCGACGAATGCCGCGACATGCCCGCGGCATTCATGCTTGCGGACGTCGTCGTCTCCGCTTCCACCTCGCCCGAGGGCTTCGGCCGCGTCATCGTGGAGGCGCAGGCAATGGGTCGGCCTGTGATCGCCACCGACCACGGCGGCGCGCGCGAGACTGTGGAGCCCGGCGTCACCGGCTGGCTCGTCGCGCCCGGAAATCCGGAGGCGCTGGCGCAAGCGCTCGGGGCGGCATTGGCCCTCACGCCCGAGGAGCGTTTCGCGCTGGGACGCCGCGCGCGCGAGCACGTCCGCCGCAACTTCGACACGGCACTCATGGCCGCGCGCACCCTCGACGTCTACGAGGAGCTGCTCTTCCCGGCGGCGACGGCGCTCAAGGCGGCGCGTGCGGCGCTCGCCTGAGGCGTCGGGAGTGGCGGCGCCGCGCATTCTCGTCATCAAGCTCGGCGCCCTCGGCGACATCGTCCAGGCGCTGGGTCCGATGGCGGCGATCCGCCGGCATCACGCGGACGCCGAGATCGTCCTGCTGACGAGCGCGCCTTTCGCGGAGTTCCTGCGGGCGTCGCCCTATGCCGACGAAATCTGGGTCGATGGACGGCCGCGGCTCTTCGATCTCCCGGGCATCCTGCGCTTGCGCCGGAAGCTCCGCGGCCGCGGCTTCGGGCGGGTCTACGATCTCCAGACGTCCGACCGCTCGAGCTTCTACTACCGGCTCCTCGGTCCCGGCGCTCGGCCAGAATGGTCGGGGATCGCGCGCGGCGCCTCGCATCGCCAAGACGACCCCGTGCGCGAGCGGACGCACACGCTCGAGCGCCAGAAGGATCAGCTTCGCATTGCCGGCATCGCTGAGGTACCGCCGCCCGATCTCTCCTGGGTCCAGGCCGATCTCCGCCGCTTCGCTCTCCCGGAGCGCTTCGCTGTGCTCGTGCCCGGCGGCGCCGCGCATCGGCCGGAGAAGCGCTGGCCCATCGAGCGCTACGCCGCGCTCGCGGCGTCGCTGAGCGCGCGTGGCGTCACGCCGGTAACGATCGGCGGCGAAGCGGAGCGTCCGCTGGGGGCCGCGATCCCCGCCGCCCGCGACCTCACGGGAGGCACGAGCCTCGCCGAAGTCGCGGCGATCGGCCACCGCGCGCTCTGGGCGATCGGCAACGACACCGGGCCCATGCATCTCCTGGTCGCCGCGGGCGCGCCGGCGACGGTGCTCTTCTCTGCGGCCTCCGATCCCGCGCTCACGGCGCCGCGGGGCGAGCGCGTCATCATCCTCCGCCGCGAGCGGCTCGCCGATCTCCCGGTAGAGGAGGTTGCCGCGAAGGTCGCTATCGGCTAAATCCCGGGCCCATGAGCACGACACATCCCGCCGCAGCCTCCTCTGATCAGATCCGCATCACGCTTCCGGACGGGTCGGTGCGAACTTTCCCGGGCCCGGTCACGGGCGCGGAGCTCGCGAAGGCGATCGGGCCCGGCCTTGCCAAGGCGGCGGTCGCGATCAAGCTCGACGGTGAGGCCAGGGACCTGGCGACCCGCATCGACCATGACGCCAAGGTGCAGATCGTCACGCGAAGCTCCTCCGACGCGCTGGAAATCCTCCGGCACGACGCCGCGCATGTGCTGGCCGAGGCCGCGAAGGAGCTTTATCCGGACGTCCAGGTGACCTTCGGTCCCGCGACCGAGACGGGGTTCTATTACGATTTCGCGCGCGACCAGCCTTTCACGCCCGAGGACCTCGCGAGGCTCGAAGGGCGCATGCACGAGATCGTCGACCGCGACGAGCCCGTGACGCGCGAGGTCTGGGAGCGCGAAGACGCCGTGCGCTTCTTCGACGGCATCGGCGAAAAGTACAAGGCCGAGTGGATCCGCGAGATCCCCGCGGAGGAGGCGATCAGCATCTACCGCCAGGGCAAGTTCGTCGACCTCTGCACGGGCCCGCATTTTCCCTCGACGGGCAAGCTCGGGCATGCCTTCAAGCTCATGAAGGTGGCCGGGGCCTATTGGCGTGGCGATGCCAGGAACCAGCAGCTCCAGCGCGTCTACGGCACGGCCTTCGCAGAGCAGAAGGAGCTCGAGGCATATCTCTTCCAGCTCGAGGAAGCGGAGAAGCGCGATCATCGGCGCCTTGGCCGCGAGCTCGACCTCTTCCACCAGCAGGAGGAGGCGGTCGGCAGCGTCTTCTGGCATCCCAAGGGCTGGACGCTCTACCGCATCATCGAGCGACACCTCCGCCATCGCCTGGAGGAAGCGGGCTACGTCGAGGTGAAGACGCCGCAGCTTGTCGACCGCGCGCTCTGGGAGGCCTCGGGCCACTGGGAGAAGTTCCGCCAGAACATGTTCACGGTGAAGGACGAGGACGGCGAGCGCATCCTCGCATTGAAGCCCATGAACTGCCCGGGCGCGGTGCAGATCTTCAATCAGGGGCTCAAGAGCTACCGCGACCTGCCGCTCCGGATGGCGGAGTTCGGCTCCTGCCATCGGAACGAGCCCTCGGGCGCGCTCCACGGCATCATGCGCGTGCGCGCCTTCACGCAGGACGACGCGCACATCTTCTGCACGGAGGAACAGATCAACGCGGAG
>Ga0335085_10000925_pt1 | contig 71643 bp, 73 predicted proteins | sample Lox_Sample_45_FD_206712 | JGI IMG/M metagenome (GOLD analysis project Ga0335085, IMG submission 206712) | Soil microbial communities from Loxahatchee National Wildlife Refuge, Florida, United States - Lox_Sample_4.5 | ecosystem: Environmental > Terrestrial > Soil > Wetlands | place: USA... | reverse complement strand
CCTGGCTGGGATACGGTCCGCCAACGACCTGCTTGATCTCAAGCATGGCCGTGTTTTGCATGATTTCTTTCACCCGTTCCGGGTCATCCACGCCGGGCAATTGCACCAGAATCTGGTACTGCCCCAGCCCGTGCTCCTGGATCGTCGGCTCGCTGACGCCGAGCGCGTCGATGCGGTTGCGGATCGTCTCGATCGCCTGCGTCACTGCCCGACTCTTCAGGTCTGACAGGTTCGAAGGCTTCATCGCCAGATTCCAGCTGTCGCTGGCGCCGCTGGTAACGTCGTACTCCGGCAGGCGTTCCTGCACGATGTTGCGAAGATCGCTGCGCGCACCGGCCGGTACACCCCTGATGACAAGGTGATCTGGATTATTCTGGGGATCGGGCTGTGGGATGTCGGTGTAGTCGATCTTGTGGTTGCGGAGCTGCTCCTTCAGCACTTCGATCGCATTCTGAGCATCGACGTTAACCGCGTCGTTGACTTGCACCTGCAGAATGAGATGCGTTCCACCCTTCAGATCGAGGCCCAGATGAATGTGGTCTGTCAGCGCGCCTAGCAGCGCGTCTTTGCCCAATCCTTTCGGAATTCCGAACATTCCGAAAAGGAAAAATAGCATCGTGCCGACGATGAATACCAATCTCCAGAGAAGATTCTTGTTCATAAAAATCAGTGGTCAGTGGCTGGTGGCCACTATTTCGTTTTCACTTCTTCCTCGGTCGTGCTCACTTGCACTACCGAGGCCTTCGTGACTTCCAGGACAAGGTTGTTCGGTGGAACGCGGAGATGGACCGAGTCATCCTTGAGCGCCATCACCGTTCCGCGCAGCCCGCCGCTCGTGGTTACCTTATCCCCGGTCTTGAGCTGCTCCAGCATGCCCTGCCATTTTTTCTGGCGGCGCTGCTGGGAATAGAACATGTAGACAATGAGAAGCAGCAGGGGCAGGAACAGCACCATGCCACCAAATGCTCCTCCGCCACCTGCTTGCAGGATCAACGATAACGGCATCATCGAGTCGAAGTGCATGTACAGGACACACCGCGTGCGCCCACTAGCGTCGCGAATCTCTGTTTCACCAATGGGGTTTGGATCAACTTCGGCCGGGTTCCTCGGCCTCAGGCTTGGATCCGGGGAGGTCTTTCCTTAGAGTTCAAGGCTTCCGGTCGAGACCAGCACTAGAAAGAAAGCGGTACTCTTCCCCAAGTGAAATAGAATGCCGTACGCGCCGCATGGTGTCAAGGTAGAAGCTCAAGTTGTGAATCGTGTTCAGGACTTGCGCCAACACTTCATTGGATGCATAGAGATGCCGCAGGTAGGCCCGGGAGTACCGCCGGCAAACCTTGCACGGGCAATTAGGGTCGAGCGGAGCGGGGTCCTGGGCGTAGCGCGCCTGCTTGATGGAAACCTTCCCCTCGGAAGTGAACAGGAGCCCGTGCCGTGCCGCCCGTGTGGGCAGCACGCAATCCATCATGTCGACACCTAGATTGGCGTACTCGACAATCTCTTCAGCTGTTCCCACGCCCATGAGATACCGCGGTTTGTCCTTGGGAAGATGCTCCAAAGTCGATTCCACGATTTCGCGGGTCAGTTCCCGAGGCTCGCCTACGCTTAGCCCTCCGATCGCGTACCCAGGGAAACCGATCTCGATTGTCCGCTCAGCGGACTCCTTGCGGAGAGCCCGATCCATGCCACCCTGCACGATCCCAAACAGGGATTGAGTCTGCGCCGCATGTGTAGGGACGGACGCCTTCGTCCGTCCCGAGGGGCGAAGCCCCGAGTCTTCGGCAGCATCCAGTGGTTCCGAGGCCTTTTCTCCCGCCGACAGATTGGATGCGGAGCTTTGCTCCGCGGGCCGGACGAAGGCGTCCGCCCCTACACAGGCCCAAGGCACCTCGTGCTTATTATCCTCAAAATACTTCTTACTCCGCGCTGCCCACCGCGCTGTCATCTCCATGGATGCGCGCATGCGCGCCTGATCCGCGGGATACTCGGTACATTCGTCGAACACCATGATGATGTCGGCGCCGAGCCCGATCTGTGCTTCCATCGCGCTCTCGGGGCTGAAGAAATGCGTCGAGCCGTCGAGATGTGAGCGGAACGTGACTCCTTCCTCTGTCACCTTGCGCAACTCGTTCAAGCTGAAGACCTGGAACCCGCCGGAGTCCGTCAGAATCGCCCGCCGCCACGACATGAACCCGTGCAACCCGCCCATCTTCCGCACAGTCTCAACACCGGGCCGCAAGTACAGGTGATACGTATTGCCGAGGATGATCTGCGCCCCGAGTTCTTCCAGCAGTTCCTGCGAAACTCCCTTAACGGACGCAACGGTGCCCACCGGCATGAAGACAGGCGTTTCAATCTCGGCGTGTGGCGTAAGAGCGCGCCCAGTGCGAGCCTTCCCGTTCGTTCTGGTGATCGAGAATTCGAGCGACATGAATGGACAATTCTAACCTTGCAGCGAATGCGGGACCCGATCGAGGGCTAGATCATCTAGGGGTTCCGAATCAGAGTGAAAACCTGAAATCGTCAAGCGGAAATCAGGATGATCTCTCCGCGAATATTGGGCCCATCCACAACCAATCTCCCTACGCAGACAGGTAGTTTGAATCGCCTGGGTCCTGCGCTGCCCGGATTGAAATACAGTACGCCGCCGCGCGTCTCATCTTTGGGAATGTGGCTGTGTCCGTAAATCACGGCGCGAAAACCGGCAACCTCGGGCTTCAGATCAAGCTGTGCGAGATCGTGCAAGACGTAGATCGAAATCTCCCCAACTTCCAACACCTCCGACTCGGGTAGCCTGCGCGCCCACGGACCTTTGTCGATGTTGCCACATACGGCCGTCACCGGCGCAATCGCGCGGAGTTCATCCAGAATATCGGGGGCCCCCACGTCACCGGCATGAACGATGTGTTTGGATCCTTGCAATGCCGCCAGCGCCTCGGGACGAAGCAGCCCGTGGGTGTCGGAGATGACGCCGATGTGGAAGGTCGTTCTCAGTTTCTCAGTTTCCGCTCACGGCCCGCATTCATGAGTTCATTCATTTCCGCGTGCGACGGCGCACTTGCCATTTGATCGTACGTACCAGCCGTCCTTAGCTCATCCACCACTCGGCGCAGCAGTCCCATCGCTGCCCGCATGGGGCCAGAACCAAGGCTAATACGCTTCACTCCCATCTGTGCCAACTCTGAGACGGAAGGCGAACCGGGTACGGCAAGAATATTCACTGGACACTTCAGATCAGCAACGATCCGCTTGATGCTTTCCGTGTCCCGAATTCCGGGAACGAACACGCAGTCTGCGCCTGCGTCTCGAAAAGCAGCGAGCCGCCGTATCGCCTCATCGTAACGCTTTGCAGCCTCCCCCACCTGCAGAAGGTAGACATCTGTGCGCGCATTCAGCACCAGGGCTATCGCGAACTTCGCCGCCGTCTCGCGGATGGCACGAATTCTCTCCAATTGCAAAGACAAATCTGTCAATGGATGGCTGGCATCGCCGGTCGCATCCTCGAAATTCATTCCGACTGCACCAGCTTCAATCACACTGGCAGCTGTCTGGCGTGCGTCCTCCGGCCTGTGGCCATAGCCCGCTTCGACGTCGGCGGTTACAGGGACTTTCACCGCGTCCGCGATGCGCGCAATTGCGGCGATCATCTCGGCGGCAGGGATCTTCTGACCGTCGGGATATCCTTGGGCAAATGCAATGCCAGCACTGGTGGTCGCGATCGCTGGCAGGCCAGCGCCTTCCACGATCCGGGCACCGGCGACGTCCCAAACATTGGCGAGCAACACAGGATCCTCCCCCGTGTGCATCGCCAGAAACGCTTCCGCTTTCTTCTTTTGTTGGGAATTCGGCATACGTCGCATTGGATGCGTTCAGCGCCCCGTCCTCTTCATCCTTTCCAGGAACTTCCCGACGCTCACTACTGCCCGGCCCACGGTCCCGCGGCCAATCTCCTGCACGTCGTCGAGGGCGGTGACGCGTAGGGTATAGAAACGTCCATCGAACGCCTCCAGCACAGCTTCCGCTTTGATCTGAGCCCCAACGCGGCTGGCGGCCCGATGCTCGACATTGATCGATGTCCCCACCGTGCTCTCGTCCCCTTCGCAGTACGGCTGAAGGGCATGAAAAGCCGCGGTCTCCATCAGACGAATCATGTCGGGCGTGGAATATACAGGAGGTAACTCGGGATGGTGCGAGGTAAGGGTGTGCTTGAACTCAACCGTCTCGGCAGCCTCTCCTCGCGTTCCCAAAGGAATTTGTTTCGCCAAGCGTCGCTCTCCGAAAACTAAAGAGCCAATGACTCAACGGAATCATTGGCTCGAATTCAAATGCATCAAAGCCTATGCAATCGCCAGCGCTGTCCGCCGTGCATCAATCCCATCGAGCGCCTGCCAGAGCATGCGGGCAGCGTTTTCGGCCGCGTCCAGCGCCGCATCCGCAGCTTCGGGGTGGTTGGTAATTCGTTTTTCGAGCAGGTTCCGCCAGACGCGGGCGTGGTGCACATCAGCCTCAGCGTGCAGAGAAAAATATCCGCATGTTTTGTCGTCGGCACCATACATCTCGCGCAGCCCGCGTTCCTTCTCGACCGCAACCCGGGGGACCTGCGACTCATAGGCATAAAAGGCCGCCAAAGCTTCCTCGGGAAGTCCCTGGCTTGCGAGACGATGGAAGTAGCGGATCAACTGCCGGATCTCCGGTACAGGGCTATGCCACTCCAGGTTGCGGGACGATCCCATGCCTTCGGCGAAATCCAGCCACAGGTCGGAATGCGGGATGCCATTGCCGCCTTTGCTGCCCTCAACACCTTTCTCGTCGCACATGTTCGCGAGCACAGCGTGCCGGAGTTCCCCTTCCTCCAACCGCAATCCCAGAGCAGCCAGATAAGAGGGAAACGCCTCGACGTGATGATAGTAGTCCTGCGCGTAAGCGCGCAGATCTTCACGCGTTAGTCGTCCCGCAGACCAAGCCTTGTAGAACGGATGGCAGAGCAGGTCATATTTGGAGACACGGGTATCTAGTTCCTGGAAGAATTCGGTGGTATTCATAAAGCTCCTAAGGTGGGACAGGCCAATATACGGACGTAGAAGTGATCCCGCAAGTGATCGGAATCACCGTGTTTTCCAAATTGCTAGAATGAAAGAAAGAGCGCGAAAGCGCGAACCGGGGTCACAAGCTCAGCGCTCTCGGCGGGCTTTCCCGGCGCTCTCGGCGGTTAGAGTCTTGAAACGCAGAATTCTCAGAGAAATTGCGCCGAGGTCGCAGAGACAATCCGACCGCCAGAAGTCGTGGCGTTTCAAAGTTGTGCGAAGCTAATTCGACCGACTCGTTTTCCGGTCGAAGTTTTACACTCCGTTTCCGAATGCCTTTTACCGAACATTTCGACGTTGTCGTTGTGGGCGCGGGCCATGCAGGGTGCGAGGCCGCGATGGCCGCCGCACGCATGGGCCTGAAGACCGCGCTCTACACGCTCAATCTCGACTTGATCGCACAGATGTCGTGCAACCCGGCCGTCGGTGGAATCGCCAAAGGGCATCTTGTCCGCGAGGTGGACGCCCTCGGTGGCATCATGGGCGAAGTGACCGATGCGGTAGGAATTCAATTCCGGCTGCTCAACACATCTCGAGGCCCGGCGGTATGGTCCCCGCGCGCACAATGCGACAAGCAGGCTTACCGCCTGAAAATGCGCGAGGTGCTCGAGTCACAACTGAATCTCAAGATCAAGCAGGCAGAAGTCGCAGATCTAATAGTCGAACCGTCGTTGGTCGATAGTCGTCCGTCGTTAATCGAAAACCGAGAACCCGGTCCTTCTGCGAACGACCAACGACCAGCGACCAACGACGCCTTTGAGGTGAATCCCCGCCGTGTCCTCGGCATTCGACTGCGTGACGGACGCACGGTCGCCGCGAAGACCGTCATCATCACGACTGGGACATTCCTCAACGGCCTGATTCACTGTGGCGAGCAGCAATACCCTGCCGGGCGCTCAGGGGAGCCACCTGCCGTGCTGCTGGGTGAAGCTCTGAAGAGGCTTGGACTACGCGGATGCCGCCTCAAGACCGGCACTCCTCCGCGCCTCGACGGACGCACTATCGATTGGTCGAAGTTTCCGGCGCAACCCGGCGACGAAGATCCCACTCCCTTCAGCTTCCGCACCAGACGGGTAGCCCACCACGATTCGCAGGTTCCCTGCTACATCGCCTGGACCACGGCTGAGACGCATCGCATCATCCGCGAAAATGTTCACCGTTCTCCCATGTACAGTGGCCAGATTCAATCGATTGGCCCGCGATACTGCCCTTCGATCGAGGATAAGATCGTCAAGTTTCCCGACAAGGAAATGCACCAGCTTTTCCTGGAGCCGGAGGGCCGGAATACTTACGAGATTTACGTCAACGGAATGAGCACGTCGCTGCCCGTGGAAGTGCAGCTCGCGATCCTCAAGTCGATCCCGGGGCTCGAGAAAGCTGAGATGCTCCGCCCCGGCTACGCCATTGAGTATGACTCGATCGACCCGACGGAACTGGAGCGCACGCTCGAAACTCGCAAGGTTGCTGGATTGTTTCTCGCCGGCCAGATTAACGGTACGTCCGGCTATGAAGAGGCAGCGTGCCAGGGACTGATGGCCGGCATCAACGCGGCACTGCAGGTCAAGCAGGAGCCGCCACTGATACTGGACCGCACCGAAGCTTACACGGCCATCCTGATCGACGACCTGATTTCCAAGGGCACGAACGAGCCTTACCGCATGTTCACATCGCGCGCCGAGTTCCGCCTGCACCTGCGCATCGACAACGCCGACCGTCGCCTGACACCCCACGGGCGGCGCGTAGGACTGATCTCGGACGATGCTTGGGCCAACTTCCAAGCGAAGCAGGAACGACTCAGCCAGATGAAGAAACAGATGGAGTCATCGCGGCTGGTACCAGAAATGTTGAAGTTGCTCCAACCGAATGTTGCCGACGCTGATGTGGCGACGGCCCCCGGCTGTCCGGCCGAGCAAAGCTCGCCGGGCTTTTCCTCGGCGCTGGGCCAAACGCTGGCGCAGTTGCTAAAGCGCCCCGAGGTGGCGGTCGACCAACTGGCTCCAATCCTGAACAACCTGGCCCCAGAGTTCTTTATACGGAATTGCTCTGTGTCTCCTGTGCCCTCTGTGGTGAGCCTTTCTTCAGAAGTCCGCAACGAATTGAAGTCAGTAGAAACCGAGATCAAGTACGAAGGCTACCTGCAGCAGCAGCAGCGCGCCATGGAGCGCCTGAAGAAAGCCGAGCAGCACGCGATCCCTGAGTGGTTCGATTACAAGTCGGTCAGCGGCTTGTCGCGCGAAATGCAGGAGAAGTTGTCGAAGGTCCGCCCGCGGACCATTGGTCAGGCGTCTCGTATTCCCGGGGTAACTCCGGCTGCGGTCTCGCTGGTGAATGTCTACATTGAAATCCAAGCGCGCCGCCGCGAGCAGGCCGCCGCGCTTTAGTTCTTGCTCTGGGTCCGCAGCTCTTCCGCGATCTTGAGTTCGTTCTCCGCCTCGTCTTTTCTTCCCATGTCACGGTAAGCCTGCCCCAACAGGTGATGCGTCGTCGCATTATTTGGATCCATCGCTGCCGCCCTTTGTAATGCGCGCACCGCCAGATCGAACTCGCCCTTCTTTTCGAGCACTTTTCCCATCAGAATGTACGGCCCGGTGGTCGTGGCATCGAGCCAGATGGAGCGTTGCAGAAGCCGCTCCGCCTCGTCATATTTCTGCACGCGGGAATACGCATCAGCCAGCTTGTAGTAGGCAGCCGCATTAGCCGGATTGATTGCCAGCTCTTTCTGAAACTCCGCAATGGCCTCCGGCACTCGTGATTTGTAGGTATAAAGCTCTCCCAGAAGAAAGTGGGCCAGGGGCAACTTGGGATCGAGCGTGGCCGCCTTTTGCGCATACTCCTCCGCGATCGGATCGTACTCCTGCCGCAACAACATTCGCGCAGTGAAGAGATACGCCGCCGCAGAATCAGGCGGAACATCGAACATCTTGCCGAACGACTTGCGCGCCTGGTCGTAGTTCTTCATCTGGATGTAGCAGATACCCAGGATGTAGGCCGCGTCGACGTTCGCCCGCGGATACCATCCCTGCACCTTCTCGAGGAGGGGAATGGCGTCCGCTGGGTGTCCCATCAGGTAATGCGACAGACCCAAGAGTTGTGTAGCTTCGTTGTTTGAAGGGTCCGCAGCTGTCGCCTTCCTGAGGTACTCAACTGCTTTCGGGTAGTCGGCTTTTTTGTAGTACGCCGTGCCCAGCTCGAATGCGAGACCGTTGGTGCTCGGATCGCGGGCCTCTATGCTCTGAAGCTGAGCGATCGACTCATCGATCTTGCCCTGTTGCATCAGCTTCCGCGCGCTCGCGAAATCAGAATCGGAGGACGCTTCTTTTTGCGCTGGTGGAGTCGATTGGGCTGCGAAACCTGCTGACAAACAAATGAGCATTAGCCCCAAGCAGCTTGCGAACCGACGTACCGCAAATCGCACCCTCATAGTGAGAATTAGAGCACAAGTCGCGCTCGCTCAGCGGGCTCCCATACCCTCTACGCCGCGGGTTTTCCCTTAGTCGAGAGCATGGATTTCAACCGTCAGTTGGGATGCCCGGACATCTCCTGCTTCAACAATTGCAAATTCTCCCTGGCAAGCGGCTGTTCCGGATCAATTTCCAAGGCCCGCTCGAGATGCTTTCTTGCCTCGGGATATCGCCCCATTTGTGCTAACGCCGCGCCAAGATTCGCTTCTGCACCCGCGTCGTCCGGCCTCAGGTGCAAGGCGATCTGAAATTGCCTTGCCGCCCCAGCGAAGTCGTTCTGCCCGCTGAGGGCAAGTGCCAGATTGTAGTTCGCATCAAAGTAATCCGATCGCTCCGCGATCGCTTTTTGGAGGAACTCGGCACCTTGGGCGTGATTCCCCTGTGCCACAAGAGCCGCGCCCAAAGCGTTGTTTCCAGTCGCGTCGTCAGGGCGCAAATTCACCGCCTCGCGGTATTCGCGAATCGCTCCGTCCAGATCGTCCCTGGCTTGCAGCATGGAAGCCAGGTTGTAATGTGCTTCGAAATCACCTGGATTCTTTTCCACATTGTGGCGGGCCAATGCCTCTTGCAAAGCCAGCCGGGGATCCCCTTTTGCCGGATCGAAATTCACCGGCAGAACCTGGAGCCAGAGGTGACACATCTCGTCGCTCGAACGATTCCCCCCGCGGACTCGCATGGGCGGGTGATTCGGATTCATCGGATTCTGGTCGGAATTGTCATAGCTATAGCGCAGGCTGATGTTCGTTCCCGCAGGCAGCTGCACAGGTTTGACATAGCGATACACCGCTTGCCAATTCAAATTCCATCGGGGAATGTAGATGAGCGTCTCTTTCCTACCACCGGGAAGCGTCGCATAGGCCTGAAGGTCTCTGCCCAGATAGTGTGCGTGCGGATAGATCGCCATCAGGTCCACATCAACCGGAAGGGTAAAGTCATCGCTAACCTGAAAACTCCTTTCGCCCGCCGGAATGTCGAGCTTTAGGTCGTTTTCAAGCTGCAGCAGCATCGGGAACTTCGTAGCCGGACGCGATCCGAAATAGAGCCCAATGCTCGGTTGTATCGCCTCCTGCTTGCCTGAAGGCTGCAAGTGCGTATTGAGAATCAGATCTGTCCCCTTGTCCAGGCGCAGTTCCATCCCCTCGGGCTCAACGTATGGAACCGATCCGGGTTTCCAGAACAGAAGATGGCTGTCCGGATCGAACACTTGCGATTCGATGCGGATTTCCATCCCTCCAAAGCCGGCACCGGGGTCGCTTTCGCGCGATCGCGAATCCCCTGAGCGATCGACAAGAATGTTGGCGTGATGCACGTAACGTTTGTCGCCGGGGCGGATTTCCACGGCTTTCACCCACTTCGTTTCTTGAATGGGCACCGGAAAAATGAAATTCCAGTAGGTATCTGTCCCGCTTGGCGGAAGCACGAAAGGCTTGCTGGCGGTCAGGATCAGGTCGGGATTTCCGAGGCGCCAGCCTTCGACGAACTTCGGCTGTGGAGGAAGATCGGACGGATTCCCTTCTACCGCACCCTGTTCGACCCACCGAGAAATCAGGCCGATTTCGGACTCGCTCAGTCGCAATTCATCGGCGAACTGCAGTTCTTGCGGTTCCGGGAGCCATGGAGGCATCACTCTAGCTCGCGTGGCGTAAACAATTTGGCGAGCATGCTTCTTGACGTCTGCATAAGTCAAAAGCGAGAAGGGCGCGGCCTCACCGGGATGATGGCAAGTAGAACAGGAATGAAAAATGATAGGCGCGATCTCACGATTGAAAGTGACTGATTGGCTGGAATTCCACTCTTGCGGCGCGCCAAGAGAAGCAGGCCTGACGGCCGACACTCCAAGCGCGGAAACCGCCCCCGCCAGCAGAAGTATCCGCGCCGACGTGCTTCTCACCAGGATCACTCCAAATCCGAAATATAGCAACCCACGCCGCGAACTTCCGCGCGTGGAAGGGTTTTGCCCGCTAAGGCGGCGCGGATTGCGTCGTCGAGTTCGTGCGTTGTCGGCGCGGGGCGCGCGCGCCCCAGGTCGATGTACCAATCATCAATGCGGCCGTCGTATACCAGATGGCGGTCGTGGTCGAACACCGCGACTTCCGGAGTGATCTGCACGCGGCTGAGCCTTACCAGCGCGTGTTCTGGATCGCGCAGCACCGGCAAGCGATATCCGTATTCTTGTACCGACTTGCGAATATCTTGTGCGTTGTCGTTCTTATCGGGATACACCAGAAAGAACTTCGCGGCATTGGCATAGCGCTTGCTGATCTGCTGAATCGAAGGGGCGTAGCGAGCGGAGACCGGACAGTCGCGCCGGAGAAAGACTAGCACCACTACTTTTCCGGAGTCTTGTGCCAGGGGAGAAGCGCTCCGCCCCTCGAGGTCGAACGCTTGTTGGGCATGAGCGAGACCTGATCCCGCTAGAACTATAGAGATCCATAGCCGTCGAGATTGAACTCCCCAGTCCATCGCAGGCCCCTTACGGCCGGTGAGGATTCTAAGTCCGGCCAGGGGTAGTGTCCATCCCCGACCTGCGCCAAAATCGCGGTAGCAAAAATCCCGTACTCTGCCTGTAGGTGGCATATTCCTCTCCGAACTCACGAGTCAGCATCGACTCCTCTCGCATCGCTTTGCGCGAGTGCGCTGCCACCAGCAGAACAATCGCCAGCAACCCGCGCCATTCGCCCAAGACCAGCGCCGTTCCGATGGTCGCCACCAACATTCCTGCGTAGATCGGGTGCCGCACAAAAGCATAGGGCCCAGTGCGGATGAGTTCATGCCCCTCTTTTAGGGTCACCCGCGCGCTCCAGTACACGCCGAGGCAATACCGCGCCCAGACCGAAATCGCCGTTCCTGCAAAACTCAATCCGATGCCGAGATAAGCCATCCACACCTCTCGGGACACAAAGCGCGATGCCAGCGGCCCGGTTCGCAGCCACCGGCCAAACAGCAGGCTAAAGGCAAGGACCACCAGGACCAACGTGACCAACCGGTCCAGCGATTTCTCCCGCGTTTTGGTGCGCTTCACGCGCAGCCATGTAATCGCCCAATAGGCAGCGAATAGATACCAGGGAATTAACGCGATTTGCGACAGTGTGAGTGACTTCATACTTTTCGTCCTCAGCTTCTCGAGGCAGCCCTTGCCATTCGGCGCAAGTGCCGGAGCCAATCCTGTTCCATCTCGATCTGCTTGCGAATGTAGCGAACAATCTCACCCCCGAACTTCCCTAGATCCATCTTGCCCTGCAGCGATTCGAGACCTTCTTCTCGGTGCTGCAGGTACTTCTCGCGGCTGGCGAACAGCAATTCGGACGCTTCGGGCTTGAGGTACTCCAGCAGCCCCAGCCGCATCCGAAACGCCTCCTCCGAGGCGGCATCGGCGTCTGTGAACTGGTTAAGCCGTTCCATCAGCGTTCGGCGGCCCTCCGCTGTAAGCGCATACTGCTGACGCGTCTGCCCGCGTTCTCCTGGAACCGATTTCTTGCTGACCCAGCCTTCCTGCAAGAACTTCCGCAGCGTGGGATAAACAATGTTGTTGTGCAGGGCCGGCTGCCCGATCATCCACCCGGCCTCTCGCTTGAGTTGGTACCCGTACTTGGGGCCACCAAGCAACAAGGCGAGAAGTAATATGTCATTCATGACAGTGTCAATTTTGTTCTAATTAAAGTGGCGTGTCAAGGCGTGGTTTGCTCTTTGGTTCTTGACTCATTGACCTCGGGGATCCGAAGACCTGGCTCGTAAACTCATCATCTTCCGCGGCAGAGTCGCTACAATGGGGTGCTCATGATTGCCCACTTGCGCGGAAAGCTGCTGGCCAAACATCCCAATCAAGCGGTTGTTGAGACTGCCGGCGTCGGCTATGACGTGACGATCAGTGTGCCCACTTTTTCCGACCTTCCGGGTGTTGGTGCGGAGGTCGCCCTCCACATCCACACGCACGTGCGGGAAGATGCCATCGCGCTTTACGGATTTCTGCGCCCAGCAGAGAAAGTTCTGTTCGAAAAGCTGATCACGGTCAGCGGCATCGGACCGAAGTTGGCGATCACGATCCTGAGCGGCATGGTAGCCGACGAAATGGTGGGAGCGATTCGCGGCAACGACCTCGCCCGGCTCACGCGAATTCCGGGCATTGGCAAGAAGACGGCCGAGCGCATGGTGCTGGAATTGCGCGACAAACTTCCGGAAGCAACCCCGCTGACAGTCGCCGCGGCCGCACCCATGAGCGCGATGGAAGAAGATGTTCTCTCCGCGCTCGTGAATCTGGGATATCAACGTGCCACCGCCGAGAAGGCGCTGGAGTCCAGCGTGAAACACGGCAAAGGTGTCTCGTTCGACACGCTATTTCGCGCGACTCTGGCGGCACTATCGAAATAAAAGAGAGATCACTTCTTCGATGGGTCAGCGCCATCCGTTGTGAGTTGCAGATTTCCCAGCACCAGTTGCGAGATCGGATGCGGCCACGACTCAAGTCCGCTCTTTCCTGCCTTGACGGGAAGGATGGTGGTCTTGAATACATCCTTCTTGCCGGGAATGCTCATGAGCCCTTCCATACTTACTCCCCGCTTCATCTTGTTGTCGATGGTGAGGGCCATCCCAAGACCGTCCTGCAATTCTTTAGGCTGCTCGAAGCCAAACCAGACGTCAGCTTTCGCCGCATCAGGTTGGTAGCGGATTTCCGTCACACGACCATCCTTCACGACGAGGGTTACTCCGAATTTGTCGCCGGAGAACAAGTACACCTCGTTCTCCCGAACGTACGGCTGACGCTCATAGTGAATGTCGGAATAGTGCTCTTTGTCGACCTTGAGCCGCAAGGTGAAAGGTTGGCGCGTAACTGGGCTTTTCGGTTTGGGCGTCGAACTCTGCGCCGACAGCGCGGGGATACAGGCCGCAAGGAGCACCCCTGCGGCGACGAGCGGACGAAGGTTCGTCATATCGAGAAGCTTACTACTACTTGCCAATGCAAAACCTGCTGAAGATCAAATTCAGAATGTCGTCGGTGGTTGTCGCGCCCGTGATCGCATCAAGCGGTCGCAGCGCGTTATAGAGATCAAGCAGAAGCATCTCGTGAGGGACTTTGTCGGTAACCGCTGTTTGAGCTGCTCCGAGTGCTGTTAGCGAGTCCTGGATCAACCCCGCATGCCGGATGTTAGTCAGAAACCCCGTCTCCTGAGCGCCCGTGTCGCCGCAGATGTGCTTCAAGATCTCGGCACGCAATTCAGCCAATCCCTCGCCGGTTACTGCCGAAGTGAAAACATGTGGGGTGGCCCACTTCTGGCCGGGCTTGCCAGAAGTGGGGATTTTTGCGGATACACTGTGATCGTGCCTTCCCAAATCACTCTTGTTCTCGACCACGATCATTGGCCTTTGAACCGCCTGCGCAAGCAGTTCCTCATCTTCCATTGTCCGCTCCGCTGAGGCATCGAAAACCACCAGAACCAGGTCTCCATCGGCCAGCGCCTCCATGGACTTTTGAATTCCGATGGACTCCGCCTCGTCCAGCGCCTTGCGAATGCCGGCAGTATCGACGAGTCGCACCGGAATACCGCCGATTGCGACCGTCTCGGTAACCAGATCTCTTGTGGTGCCGGGAGTCGCCGTCACGATGGCGCGTTCCCGCTCGACTAATCGGTTGAACAACGAAGACTTCCCCACATTCGGCCTGCCGACAATGGCAAGCATCAAGCCTTCATGCACGATTTTTCCGTAAGCAAAGCTGACGCTGAGCTGCTCAAGCGGCGCACGAACGTCAGCCAGGTGTTCGAGAATCCTCGCATCGGGGAGAACGGAAACATCGTCCTCCGCAAAGTCAATCCCCGCCTCAAGCAGCGCGATGAGCTCCACCAGCTTCTGCTTGATGGGCTGCAGCCGCCGCGAGAGTGCGCCATCGAGCTGCTGTGCCGCTACTTTCGCCTGATATAGAGTCTGTGACTCGATCAGGTCACGTACTGCCTCGGCCTGGGTCAGATCGATGCGCCCATTGAGAAACGCCCGCATCGTGAATTCCCCAGGCTCCGCCAGCCGCGCCCCCGCCGCCACACACAGCTCCACAATGTTCTGCAACACAACCGGCGACCCATGAGCCGAAATCTCGACCACATCGTCGGTAGTGTAGGAATACGGCTTGGCGAAGTAAGTGACCACAATCTCATCGATCCGCTGAGATTGCTTAGACGCGGACGCCTCGTCCGCCCCCGAGCGAAGCGAGTTGACGCACGCCGAACTTGCCCGAGGCGGCGGGGCTTCTACCTGGGATGCACGGGCTTCAACCAGCTCCCCGAACACGGCCCTACCCGGCTCCAACTTAAGCCGCAACCGCAACATCGGCCTGGTTATCCTGAGTGCATCCGGCCCTGCGATCCGCACCACGCCGATTCCCCCTCTCCCAGGCGGAGTTGCGATCGCGACAATCGTGTCATCCAGATTCACGCGCCGATTGTAAACTGGTTGGTTAAAACGTCGTTGCTCGTTTGTCGTTGGCCGTTGGCCAGATCGATTGGCCTTTCGCTAACGACCAAAGGCCAACGACTAACGACGGAGTAAAACATTGTCCGTAGCCGACGAACTCTTAGCCGCCAACGAAATCTTCGCCCGGAGTTTCAACCTGGGAGACCTTTCCGTCCGCCCGCGCCGCCACGTTGCCGTCCTGGCCTGTATGGATTCCCGCATTCTCTTCGAGCACTGCCTCGGACTCCGCCCGGGTGACGCGCACATGATCCGCAACGCCGGCGGCATCGCCACCGATGACGCGATCCGTTCGTTGATCGTCTCCCACCACCTGCTCGACACGCAGGAATTCATCATCATCAACCACACTGATTGCGGCCTGCTGAAGGTGAAAGAATACGATCTGCGGTCGAAATTAGCTGAGAAAATGGGTACGGTCGCCGCGGAACCCGCCCATTTTTACGCCTTCGATGATCTCGATGAAAACGTGCGTCAGCAGATCCAGCGTGTGAAGTCACACCCGTGGATCCCGAAACACATCCCGGTGCGGGGATTTGTCTACGACGTCAAGACTGGACGGCTCCGGGAAGTCCTGGAAGAACGGAAAGTTAAGGTGGGCTAGTCGTACTCCTCGCGTGCACGCCTTCACCGCAGAATCTCAATCAGCAAGACCCAGGCGCTGGCGATCCCTGCTGCCAGAGAGAGCATGAGCCCAACTGCAGACCAATAAGGGGCCACTGAAGATCCAACCAGAAAGAGAACTCCAGACACGAAAAAAGGAATGCAGGATACTTGTGTTTGCATGATCCTCGCAAGAATCCAGTGACGCGGATTTCCCATCCGCGCCGCGACATATCTGGCCTGCGTATACACCTGCATTGCCCACACAATCGACGTGATCCCTAGAAGGAGGACGCCGAGCGTCCGCAGATGTAATCCCGGGACCAGATACGTGGTGGCAATGGCCACAACGCCGAAGAGCTGGACCAAAGACTCGGCTACACGTCCTGTCAACCCAGGCGTCACAAGGATGCGGGACAAATTGATCGATACTGCGACAAACAGCAGGCCGGTGAGGGTTGCACCAGCTTCCGCAACGGTAGAGAAATAACTGCTCCAGATGTTCAAGGATATGGAGTTCACAAGCCCTCGCTCGAGGCACAACAGCGTAAAGAGCGCGGCAATAAATCACAAGTCGCGCAGCTATCTGGCGACGATCTTCTCGATTTCGCCACGCAACTCGCCGTACGGCACGGCCCCCGGGTGGTACCAGGCCACCTTGCCTGCCCGGTCAAGGAGCACCAGCGTAGGCGTAGTTGAAGCTCCATACATTTCGAAGTTGTACTTGCTGATCGGCACCGGCATATCAAGCAAGCCCGGGTAGAACCGATGCCGCACCGCATCGATATACTGCAACTCATCGCTGGGCCGCGCATGCTCGATCTGCGCCGTGTACCCGTAGTAGCGGGTAGGCCCAATCACCTTCAGCCCCTTCGCCGCATACTCCGACCGCAACTGCGTGATGATCGGCGCCTCAGCCTTGCAGTCCCCGCACCAATGCGCCCAGAAAAACAGCAGGACCGGAGAACCTTTTAGCGAGGCCGAACCCGGCAGCGGTGCACCCAGGAACTCGTCCGACTTCAACGTCGGCGCGATCCTCCCCTGAAACGACAGCAGGTTCAGGTTTTTCTGAATGCGGTCGTGAATTGAGGTGTTCCCGTAAGTTCGCAGGGCCGATTGCAGCAGAGCGATGGCCTGCGCCTTCTGCCCGCGCGCCGCCAGTACCTGCGACTGCACCTCCAGCGCAGCACCCAGTGCCAAAGGCAAGTGCGGTTCGGCGTCGAGAGGACGCACCTTCAATTGCTCAACCGCCAAGGTCTTCGTCTCTTTCGCATAGGCGGCCGCCTGATCGTATTGCCCCTGATCGAGCGCCGCACGTCCCAGCCACGAATATGCCTCGACATATTCCGCGTCGGTCCCGCGCTGGCCGCGGTAGGAGTTGAGTTGGGCCTCGGCGGCGGAAAAGTTGTTCTGGGCCAGCGCGTAGCGGACCGATTCCACAATCCCCGCCCACGACGCCGTTGCGCACAACACGACTGAGACAAGAACAATCCTGGATCGCATGCAGTAAGTATGATGACCATTTCCTCCAAAGGTGGCAAACCAATGCATGTCCGCTCCGTCCCAACCAGAGCCGCAACTCAGTGCCGGGCTGTCAGACTCCACCGCCGGGGTCACAGAGGAGCTTGACCGGAAATCCGTAAAGATACCATAAGTCTTTCACAATCAATGTATTAGACGATACATCTCACGAATTCTGTAGCCTTTTCGGTGCACTCTAACGTACAATAGAGATGCGTTTGACTTTAGAGTTCCTTCGCAGTACAAGCATCTCCGCTTAACCTAGCGTGTGACCTGCCTGCAGAAGAATCCCGAAAGTTTCAGCGCTACATCAAGAACAAAGGAACAAGCAACACATGGAAACAGGAACAGTGAAGTGGTTTAACGACGCCAAGGGCTACGGTTTTATCAGCCGCCAGAACGGTGAGGATGTCTTCGTGCATTTCTCCGCCATTCAGGCCAGCGGCTTCCGCAGCCTCCAGGAAGGTCAGCAAGTGCAGTTTGACGTGGTCAAAGGCCCCAAGGGCTGGCAGGCAGAGAACGTCAAGAGCGTCTAACACCGCTTCGCAAGTGACAATCCGCAATGAGGGCGGCCAGCAATGGCCGCCCTTAGTGTTTTACGGCATGTGATCTGGTTGAAACGCATACTCGATTCGATACACCATCATTTCGATAGTGCAGGAGGGACCGAATGGGAGCAAAAACACTGTTCTGTCTTCTCGTCGTTGCAGCGGTCGTGTGCATCGTCGCATGCCCACCGCCCAATCCACCGAACTATCCGACCAAGCCAATCGAACTCAAATATTACAAGATAGGATCCTGGGCGGTTAGCGTGAATAGCGGCGGTTTCTGCTGCGATTCAGCGAACCACAAGTTCGATGTTTACTACCCCACAAACCTGGGAGCCGGCGGTTTCTTGCATCCCATCCTTACCTGGGGCAACGGAACTCTTGGATCAGCAGGCCAGGCTGATTTCTTTCTCCGCCACATGGCTTCGTGGGGTTTTGTCGTAGTTGCGACGGAAGACCAGTTCACCGGTGCGGGTCAGACCATTCTCGACGCCGCCAATTTCATGGTGCATGCCAATAGCGATCCGGCGAGCCCTTTCTTCCACAAGCTCAACGTCAGTCAGATTGGAGCCTTTGGGCATTCCCAGGGAGCGGGTGGCGCGGGTCAGGCATTCCTCAAGTCGGCCGGCCTGATCAAGACGGTGATGCCCATCGAGCTACCGGCGCGGGCCTGGTGCACGCTCGGGCCCAACTGCTTCGATCCCGCCAATCTGACCGGCGGATCCGTGTTCTTCATCGATGGCTCCGCGGATATCCCAATTTCCCCGCCCACACAGTCGCAACCTCCGGCGGTCATCGGAGAGCAATCCGTGCAAGCCTTCTACGATGCAGCGCCAACCACGGTGCGCAAGGTGAAAGGAACTCTGATCGGCCCATCCCACAACGACATCACCGGCCAGCCGGACTGCTCGCATGCCCAGTTCCCCTGCATCAACGGCGTGTATGGATATCTGGGTTACCCAACGGCTTGGTTCATGGATCAACTGCAGGGGGACACTTACGCACACGGAGCATTCGTGAATGGAACCGGCGAGATGTTCTCCGAAACTACGAACTGGGAGCTCGTCGCCAGCAACATCCCATAGCCAGGAATTCAATTCTTCGGCGAAGCCTGGTTTTGTTCGTTCTCTAAGCGCTCGACCATGTCTTTCGGCAGCTTGTGCAGAAGCTCCAGGAATGCGGCATTGGTCCAGCCGAATCCGACCACGTTCATGTGGTAGCCGAGCTCAGCGTGAGCTTCGGAGGAACGGGTCACAACGTTGTACTTCTCGCGGATCTCGCCATCGCGCCGGAAATTCTCGGCCACCGTCGAAAGAAATTCGTAAGAGACTCGGTCGGCGTCTGCATCAAAGCCGTAACGACGCAACGCCTCCACCACGATCATCTCAATATTCCCCCAGCCGTACGGCAGATCCCATTGCGCCCCGGTTTCCTCACTGCTCATCGCAACGCCGCCAGGATGATCGAGTAATTTCAAGTTCGCGGCCACCGCCTTGGCTTGCTCCGGCGTGGCTAATCCCGCCCAAAGCGGATAGAACGCGCTGGCGTAGTTGTACGATGACATTCTCTTGTTCACGAAATCGAAATCGAAGAAGAACCCTTTTTCGTAATTCCAAAAATATTTGGTGATGAGCGTTTTGCGCGCGTCGGCACGTTTGCTCCACATGGTGACATCGTCATTCCGCCCCAGCCAGCGGCTGATCTGCTCCAAGTCCTTCTCCATCTTGTAGAGCAGGCTATTCAGGCACACAGGAGCGTAATGATGCGTGGCCGAGCCGAAGGCCCCGAAGCGGAAGCTCACGTCGAATCCCGATTCGCGCATCGAGCGGTCACCCTTGTAGTAATCCCGGTTCAGGTTGAATTCGCGGAGTGGCTCACATTCCGGACGCCCCATCGTCATTGGAGCTTCACACACCCGCAGAGTGTAGGTCGAACCGGCCACCGCATCGGGTGGTCCTTGCCCTTTTTGCACGACGTAAGCGTCCGCCTGCGCCGGGTGAAAGAAGAAATACTGCGCGACCTTGCGATAGAAGCCGCTCTCGTCTTTCACCGCCTCAGGTGGCGGGCCATCGCCAAAGTCGTAGTAGCGCGACAAACCCGTGTCTCCGGCCAGATGCGGATCGTGCGTCCACATCTCGTAATCCTTGCTTAAGTCCACATAGGCTCGTTCCAGCCAAGCTTTATCGTCTTTCGCGTCAGGTTGTTTGCGGCCGGCCTCATACACATCGACGACCATAGAGCTGACGAACGGAGGTTGCGACCGCGTCAGGTAATAAGTCCGGTTGGCATTGAGCATCGCACCGTAGTGTTCGATCTCGAACAGGAAGTTGTCGACCATACCCCGTGCCAAATCCACGCGCCCGGCGCGCAGCAGTCCGCGAATAATGAAGTAGCTGTCCCAGCCGTACATTTCGTTGAAGCGCCCGCCGGGCACCACGTATTTGTTCGGAAGGTAAAGCAATCCCGGCGGGTCAATGTTGCTGGTCGAAATCTGACCGAGTCGTTGAATCTGCTGTGGCAGATGCTCGACCCGAACATTGCAGTTCGCCGCCAGTGTCTGCATGCTCGTAGGCTCAACCAACTCTTTCGGCAAATAGAGGACCGACTGCGCAGTGATCTTCGGATCGACAATGCTGTTGCAATCAGTCATCGATCGGGTCAGCGTGTCCCACGCCGAAGAAATGTAATTGAGAATCGGTCTCAGACCCTGGCCCGTGGTCTCGACTGCAGGAGCCGCAGTCTGGGCCGTGACAGAAGCCTTCGCACCAGCGATTAGGAAAAGTAAGGCACTCGCTGCGACCATCTTCGCGCGCAGGCTCGAGAAGGAATTGATGAGTTTCATTGCGTTTTAAGAAAGCTTCGTCATCATAGAATGCAACGGAAGCAGCCACCAAACGAATTTGTGCATCCCGGGCTGCGAACACGAGCCAGGGAGCAATCCGCGGCGCCCATTTGATTTAATCTATTAGTTCGTCAGGTACTGGAGGCGGGGCAGGTGAAAACATTCCACTTCGTTTTGCGTCTGTGCCTTTTCATAGCACTGGTCCTACCGACCACCTTGTGTGACGCGCAGGTGCCTGAAAGTCTCTACAGCGATTTGCACTGGCGCATGGTCGGCCCATTCCGTGGAGGACGCACCCGTGCCGCGGCAGGCGTGCCCAACCAGCCGAACGTCTTCTATGTGGCTCAGGTGAACGGCGGGGTCTGGAAATCCGACGACTACGGCCGCACCTGGAATCCGATCTTCGACCATGAATCCACACAGTCCATCGGAGCGATTGCCGTGGCCCAATCCGATCCCAGCATCATTTATGTCGCCAGCGGCGAAGGTCTGCACCGACCTGATCTCTCTGTAGGCAATGGTATTTACAAATCCACCGACGCGGGAAAAACTTGGACACACCTTCAAGGCTTGCGCGATGGGCAGCAAATTCCGGCGCTCGTCATCGATCCTCGCGATCCGAACAAGCTGCTTGCCGCAGTCCTTGGACATCCTTACGGCCCGAGCGAGGAGCGCGGAATCTATCGCTCTACCGATGGTGGCCAGAGCTGGAAAAAGGTCATTTCCAAGGATGAGAACACCGGCGGGTCTGACGTCGAACTCGATCCTTCCAATCCCGACATCGTCTACGCCTCGATATGGGAAGCGCGCGAAGGCCCCTGGGAAGACGGCAACGTATTCAACGGCCCGGGCGGCGGACTTTTCAAGTCCACAGACGGCGGCGCCACCTGGCGCCAACTGAAGACTGGATTGCCCGACGATCTCTCGCAGATCTACGTTGCTATCGCTCCCAGCGACTCAAAGCGTCTGTTTGCGACGTTAGCCACCGCATCCGGGAAGCTGGGTGTGTACCGTTCCGATGACGGCGGAGAATCATGGTCGAAGATCACAGATGATCCGCGTCCTTCCGGGCGCATCGGCGGCGGTGATCTGCCGATTCCCAGAGTAGATCCGAAGAGCCCTGACGTTGTTTATGTCGCCAGCACCGTCACCATGAAATCGACCGATGGCGGAAAGACGTGGTTCGGTTTTCGTGGCGCACCCGGTGGCGATGACTACCAGAATCTCTGGATCAATCCCAACAACGGCAATGTCATCCTGTTAGTGAGTGACCAGGGAGCCATCGTCACCGTCAACGGCGGCCAGACATGGAGTTCGTGGTACAACCAGCCCACCGCGCAGCTTTATCACGCGATCGCCGACAATTCGTTTCCATACCGCGTCTGCGCGGGTCAGCAGGAGAGTGGCTCCGTCTGCATTCGCACCCGAGGCAACGACGGCGCCATCACCTTTCGCGACTGGCATCCCGTCGGCGTCATCGAGTACGGATACGTCGCACCTGACCCACTTGATCCTGACGTCGTCTATGGCGGCGGTCGGACCGAAGTTTCGAAATACCATTGGTCGACTGGGCAGGTGCAGGACGTCACCCCGATTCCCCTTCGCAGCCCCAAATACCGTGCTAACCGCACAGAGCCGCTGATGTTCTCGCCCGTCGATCCGCACACTCTCTATTACGCGACCAACGTGCTGTTCAAGACGACCGATGGCGGAGATTCCTGGCAGACGATCAGCAAGGACCTGTCCCGCGAGAGTCCCGGCGCACCCGCCAGCGTCGGCGCGCTGATGAACAAAGGTGCCGATAAACAGCGCGGAGTGATCTACGCGCTTGCGCCCTCGTTCAAAGACATCAACACACTATGGGCCGGCACCGACGATGGTTTGATCTGGATCACGCACGACGGCGGCAAGAATTGGAATGACATCACGCCGAAAGAGCTCATGCCCTGGAATAAGGTCTCGCAGATTTCGGCTTCCCATTTTGACGAACAAACTGCTTTCGCCTCCGTTAGCCGTTTCCGCATCAACGACATGCACCCGTATATCTTCCGCACGCGCGACGGTGGCAAGACCTGGCAACTCATCACCAATGGTCTTCCAGAACTGGGCCCTGTGGATACTGTTCGGGAAGACCCTGTGCGCAGAGGACTATTGTTCGCCGGGACGGAAAATTCGGTCTGGGTCTCGGTCGATGACGGCGACCATTGGCAATCGCTGCAGGCGAATCTGCCGCATACCTCGATGCGCGATCTGTGGATCCACGACAACGATTTGATTGTTGCTACACATGGCCGCGGTTTCTGGATTCTGGATGACATCGAGCCCCTGCGCGAAGCCGCCGCCGGACTCGCCAGTTCCGTGCACCTGTTCACACCTGCGCAGGCTTACCGCATTCAGCGAAATACGAATACTGATACTCCGCTTCCCCCCGATGAGCCAATCGCGCCCAATCCTCCCAACGGCGCCATCCTCGACTACTATCTGCCCTCGGCCGCAACCTCCGTCACGCTCGAGATCCTTGATGCCAAGGGCCAGACTCTCCGCAAGTTCTCAAATACCGACAAACCGGAGATCAGCGAGGAAGACCTGCAAAAGCAGTTGATCCCGCTCTACTGGGTTCGTGCCCCGCGGCATCTTTCGACGGAACCCGGCATGCATCGCTGGATTTGGGATCTGCATGCTCCTTCGCCGGTGAGCATGCGGCACGATTACCCCATTGCGGCGATTCCGCATGACACTCCGCGCGGACCGCTCGGGCCAACGGCGCTGCCCGGAACGTATCAGGTTCGGCTCACCGTCGACGGAAAATCCATCACCGCACCCCTCGCAGTGAAAATGGATCAGCGGGTGAAGACTCCGTTTTCGAGTTTGCAGAAGAAAGCTCAAGCTGAGACGCGGCTTTCTGCCGCCATCACTGAGACAACGCAGGCGATCTTGCTGGCCAACTCCATCAATTCACAACTCGAGAAGCTGACTCAATCCAGCGACACGACCAGGAATGCAGTTGCGGATTTTCAGAAGAAACTTTCGGCTCTGGTGGGAGCACCGGGCGGATTCCTCGCTCCGCCGTCGCCCGATGTGACGCTGACCGGCGTAAACGGCGAAGTCAGCACGCTTTACCAGCAAATCTGGCAGGTGGATGCCGAGCCGACCTCCTCGCAGATAGCGGCTCTGGATGCGGCTGAACGCGCCGCTGGCGACGTCATGAAACGCTGGAAGGAATGGAAGACGTCGAGCCTTCCCGAACTCAATCGTGTTTTGCGCGAATCGCATGCCCCCGAAGTCAACGTTGAAGCACCACCACCGCAATTAGAGGTTGACGTCGACGAGGAGTAAAACACGAGCCCAAACCACGCCGTAACCAGGACGAGCCGGCGTCTAAGTCCTCGGCACTGTGCGGTCTCTCTCGGCGTCCTCTGCGATCTTTCTCGGGCGAAGTCAGCGGTTCAGGCTCTTTATCGCCAAGCCGAGGATCTGTCCCCCGGATTACGCTGAGAAATCCTTCAGAGATTCGCAATTCGCTCGCGCAATTCCAACGCAACGGCTGCCGCATCCGTGTATGGAGAGAATGTGACCGGCGTTCCAATGCGCACGCTAACCTTCCACGGCAGAGCGAATTTCTTCCCCACCTGCTTCAATTCGAATAATCCGTCAATCCGCATAGGCAGGACCGGAATCGCGAGATTCTGCGCCAATAGCCCAATTCCCGAGCGAAACGGAAGCAACTTTCCATCGGTCGTGTGCCGTCCTTCCGGAAAGACAAGAATGCTGTAGCCGCGATCTACTGCTTCGCCCGCATACGCGAAGCTGCGGCGAAAACCGGCTTCGCGGGGCAACGGAAACAAGTTCAGCAGAGACACTCCCAGGATCCACTTCATGCGGTCATAAGCTCGCAGAAACCAGTTGCGATCGAGGCCAGCCGAACGCAGGGCCTCTAATGCCTCGCCCCCGGTAGCGATCGCCAGCCTGTGCCGGAAACGCGCCGGCAGCGCTGTCAAAATGAAGCCAGGATCCACGTGCCCGAGATGGTTGGAAATCACCAGCAGGGGACCTTTCACTTCTCGCAAGTGCTCGCGCCCGAGAATCCGCGGCCAGCCAAGAAGCATGATGGCCGGCCGCATCAGCAAGTAGTGTGCGAGAAGACGAATCCATGTCACAGGCCAGCGCAACACCCAACAGGGATAGTGGTATCCCTCAACCGGGGTAGTTCCACCGCGCATCATCTGCTCGAGATCCCCAACGGTTCTCACGGAGCTGAATCGTGCTTCGCTAAGGTCCACTTGATAGCGGTCTTCCAGCGCACTCAGCAACTCAACGCGATCAAGCGAGCTAAGGCCGATATCTGAGTCGAGAGTGGCATCGGGCCGCAGAGCCGATACAGTGCGACCTGCAACTCGCGAGATCATTTCGCTCAAAGGACCGTTCCGAGCTTGAGCTGCTGTCGAGCCGGATCCTTCCATCCTGGCTCTCACGAAATCCGATATTGCTTGCCGTTTTGGCTTTAGGGTGTTGGTTCGTGGAAAATCCTCCTCGGGCCACTCCATCCACACCTGCATGCGCTGATATTCCGCCAGGGATTCATTGGCCCGACGGACTACGTTTCTCAGATCGCTCCGGTCGCGCATGATTACGACCGCACACGGCTCGGCATTGCCATCCCTCTCGATTCCCACCACGACGCAGTCCTTCACTTCAGGCTGCCCGAGCAGCGCGGCTTCCAGATCCCCCGGGTACACGTTCATCCCACTCGGAGTGATGATGACCTCTTTCTTCCGCCCCCTGAAATAAAGATGGCCCGCGTCATCGAGCGCCCCGATGTCCCCCGTGCGATACCAACCCTGTTCGTCTGAGACAGTACGGGTGCCTGACGAATCCCAATAGCCAGGCGCCACTCCTCCGCCTTTGACAAGAATCTCTCCGTCGTCTGCGAGTTTCACCTCGCGACCCGGCAGAATCTTGCCGATCGATCCCTTTCCTATCCGGAATGGATGATTCACGCTGATCAACGAGGTCGTTTCGGTGAGTCCGTAGCCTTGAATCACGGCGTATCCCAACCGTTCCCAGAACTCTTCAGTATCGGCGTCGAGAGCAGCGCCGCCTGAAATAAATGCCCAGAACTTCCAGCTGAACTGGCGCCGAATCGTGCGGAACATCCACCAGCGGCGCAGGAAGTGTTTGCCCTTTGCCGTAACGAACCGTTTGCGGAACTCTGTTGTGTCGCCTCGATCGTCGATGTCGCGCTCCACTTTGTGCTTCAACGATTGCAGCACGCGTGGCACGCTGACCAGTACCGAGACCCGCTCGCGACAGATCGTATTCATGACTTCTGACGGCTTGAGTTCGCTCTGGAAAATCACCGTTCCTCCCATCAAGGGCGGCAGGAACAGGCTCAGGAATTGCCCGAAGACATGGCTGAGCGGCAGCAAATTTAAGAACCGCACCGGGTGCACCAGGCGCTCGTACTTCAGGTAGGCTCGGATTTCCTCCTCGAGCGGGGCGATATTCGCCAACACATTGCCGTGAGTAATGACGACGCCCTTGGGATCGGCTGTAGTGCCCGACGTGAAGACGATTTCGAGAATGTCGTTGCGACCGGGCAGGACAGCATCAATGAACTCCTGACCGGTGCAGCTTGCTTCCGAAACATCTTCGAGATTCGAAACGACTCCGCCGAGATCACAAATCGACTCGCAATGCCGATGCGAAGCAACAACGAGTTTTGCGCCAACCTGCGAACATACTCGACGGGCGAAGTCGGCCGATGCTCCATCGTCCATCGGGACAACCACGACGCCGCGCAGCGTGCATCCAAAGAAAGCCGCGACCCACTCCGCAGAATTCTCGCCCCACAGCATGACGCGGTCGCCTTTCCCAATGGCACGGCGCTCGAGTTCCCGAGTGAAGGTAAACGCCAGCTCCAAGACCTGCCGATACGTGAACTTTTCGGTGCGGTAGCCGCGGCGCTGGGCATACGCACAATCGTCGGCATGAGCACGGAAATGTTCGAGAACGAATGCGGCAATCGATTCAGTCATAGATCAGGGCCGCTTCTTGATTTGAAGAGCGAGATTCTCTCAGAACTAGTCTATTCAATCGTCCTTCCAAGGATCGATCGGCCTGACAGTTCAGGCCGACACGATCCAAATCTCGCCGATGTGTGCATAAGGCTCCTATCACATTACGAAAGTGGAACAAGAATCATAAAGAGCTTGCTGACCCGGTTAACCTGTGCGACATAGATATACGATGAGACGAAGCATAAGCTTGCTTTTGTTCGCCGGCGTTATCAGCGCATCTGGTGCCATCTCTTTCAGTCAGGAGAAATCCGAGGCAGCCACGATCCGTGCCCTTGAGTTGAAATGGACGGAATCGTATAAGCAGCGCAGCATCGAAATGCTCTCGTCCTTGCTGGCTGAGGAGTTTGTCATCACTGTGGAAGATGGCAACGTATACAGCAAGGCGGGATACATCAGCCACACGGCTGATTCCAAGGTGCGGGTCGACGTTGCCGAAATGTCCGACCTTAAGGTGCGCATCCACGGCGACACCGCAGTTGTGACCGGCTCTTACCGCGAGAAGGGTGTGTCTGAAGGCAAAACCTATGAGTATCGTGACCGCCTGACCGATGTCTGGGTCAAGACCGGCGCGAAGTGGCAGGTCGTGGCGTCACACTACAGCGTGCCGTTCAAACAGTGAACCTTGGCATAAGTATTTACTCCCCTCGTCCCACCCCGAGTGAGTCCGCCACGCGATTGATGTAGTTAAACCACGAGGCGATCAAAGTTATCTGCAAAATTCCACGGTCGTCGAATCCCACCGAGCGCAACCGTTCGATATCGTCCTTCCACACCTTGGTCGCATCCTTGGTCAACTTGACCACATAGTCAACCATCACGCGCTCTTGCAGTGTGATCGGGGCGGTGGTGTAGTCCTTCTGCAGCGCCTCGATCAACTCCTTGTCCAACGTCACCCTACGCAGAAACTCTGCGTGCGATTCGATTCAATAAACGCACCGGTTCGTAACCGACACCATGGTCGCGATCATCTCGTGCTGCCGGCGATTCAGTGGTAGATCGGGAGACATCAGCGCACCGAACGTCGCGAACGCGTGGTACAGGGCGTCTGGAATGAGCGTGTGCGATCCTACGATTGACGATGCGCCGGACGGATCCGGATGCACGGGCTCGGCGTACTCCTTGGGATAAAACTCTCTCTCACCTTCGATTGCCTTCCGCAACTTCTCGTCGGCTTCATCCAACGAAACGGTTCGAATCCAGGCCATCTACCCCTCTCCTCAATACGCACATTAGGCAATGCGTTTTGGAAAAATACACCGTCTCCATACGAGAGCCACATAGCACATTCATATTAGTGCCCGGTATACCATGAGGAAATGAACCTCCCGGTGAACCCACCCCTTCTGCCTATGTTGGCCAAACGGGTGGAAGAACTACCGCCTGGCGACGAGTGGATTTTCGAACCCAAGTGGGATGGATTTCGCGCGCTCATCTTTCGCGATGGCGAGGACATCTTCATCCAGAGCCGGGATGAGAAGCCGCTAAACCGGTACTTCCCTGAGCTTCTGGAACCATTGCGGGCGACTTTACCGGCTCGGTGCGTCCTCGATGGCGAGATCGTGATCGTAAAGGACGGCGAACTCGATTTCGACCTGCTGCAACTCCGGCTGCATCCCGCGGCTTCGCGCGTCAACCTGCTCGCAAAGCAGACTCCTTCTTCGTTCGTATCCTTCGACCTGTTATGCGAGGGTGACCTCGATCTTCGCAACGAACCCTTCGAGATTCGGCGTAAAAGGCTCGAATCGCTGTTGTCGTCGACGAAGCCGCCGATCCATATCACGCCGGCAACGACTGATCGCGCCAAAGCGCAAGACTGGTTTCAACGGTTCGAAGGAGCGGGGTTTGATGGCGTCGTAGCGAAGCAGATTTCAGGCGTGTACGAGCCCAACAAGCGAGTCATGCTCAAGGTGAAGCACGAGCGCGAATGCGAATGCGTGGTGGCCGGATTCCGCTGGCACAAAAAAGGCGATCGCACTCTCGTAGGCTCATTGCTTCTGGGACTCTACGATAATGCCGGGGCCCTGCAGCACGTCGGAGTGTGCGCCAGTTTCAGCACGGCAAAGCGCAAGGAATTGGTTGAGTTTCTTGATCCGTACCGGCAGAACGCACTCGAATCCCATCCTTGGAAGCATTGGGCCGAGTACATGGCGGAAGATGGAGCGAAGCGCATGCCCGGCGGCCAGAGCCGCTGGAGCCAGGGCAAAGACTTGTCCTGGGAACCGCTGCGCCCGGAACTGGTGGTCGAAGTTGCCTATGACCATATGCAGGGAGATCGTTTTCGCCACACAGCGCAGTTCCGTCGCTGGCGGGCCGACAAGAATCCTACAGACTGCACGTATGCCCAACTAGAGGTCGTTCCGCCGCAGGAGTTGGCCGCGATCTTTCCGAGTGGGCGATAGGTTCGACTATCCGCTCTTCTCTTTTCTTTTTCTGTTCCACTCCCGCCATTCCCGCGTCGGATCGTCATCGGGATCTGGGGTCTCCTGGGAGGGACGGCGTTCTTCCGGCACATGCTGCAGATTGATCCGTATCCGCGTCCACGTCGATGACCGTCCACGCATGGAATCGACCAGCACGTCCTCTGGAGCCAGTAATTGCGCCACGCCGGCATGTTTCTGCTTCCACCGCTCCAGGCCAGCCAGCGCCGCCGCTTTGTCGGTGGAATTCGCGATCACGATGAGCGGCATCTTGATCCGCGGCTTCCTGGCTGCGGATTTCGCTCGCGATGGCGCCACCCGAGGTGCCTCAGTGTCCATCTTGCGGAAATGCGGCGGCCACGGCGCATCGGCAAGCCCAGCGGCTTCGTCTTTGTCGGCTAGTTCCAGCAACTTGTCCAACGAACCCGCCGCCGAATCCGTCTGCGCATGCGGATCGCCGATCTTCTCGAAGCGCTGCGGTACTGTGAAGATCGTAAAATCGGCTGGATTGCAGTCTGGTACTTCGCTCCAGTTAAGCGGCGTCGAAACCCGCGCATCGGGCAGCGGACGCACCGAATACGCCGAGCACGTAGTACGGTCTTTTGCATTCTGGTTGTAGTCGAGGAAGACCCCGTGCCGCTCTTCTTTCCACCACTTTGACGTGGCCAGCGCAGGCACGCGCCGTTCCACGGATCGCGACAGTGCGACTGCCGCACGGCGCACCTGCTGAAATGTCCAGCGCGGCTCAATCCGGACATTCACATGCATGCCGCGCGACCCGCTGGTTTTCGGCCGGCCGCGCAGTCCCAGTTGCTCCAGCAGAGCCTTTACTTCGAGCGCCACCTTACGCACATCGTCCCATGCGACGCCAGGAACCGGATCCAGATCGATTCGCAATTCATCGGGATGCTCAAGATCGGCGGAGCGAACCGGATGCGGATGCAGTTCGATGCATCCCAGATTCACGATCCACGCCAGACCGGCGGCATCATCGACGACAATTTCTTCCGCGGTCCGCCCAGAAGGAAAGGAAAGTGTCACAGCCCGCAGCCAAGGAGGCCTCTGTCCGGGAGCACGCTTCTGATAAAAGGCTTCGCCCTCAGCGCCATTCACGAAACGTTTCAGAACAATCGGCCGATCTTTGATTCCGTTCAGCGCCCCCGGAGCCACCGAGAGGTAGTAGCGCACGAGTTCCAGCTTGGTAACGCGGACCTGCTTCGAGAAATACAGCTTGTCCGGATGCGTAACCTGAACCTCACGCCCATCAAGAGACAATACCTCGGTGGTCTCGTTTTTCCCCACGAAAACAAGGCTATCACTCCGCCTGGAGAGATCGGCTTTCGATATCCAATCCATTCTTTGCCGCCCCCATTGCTCGCTTGACAATAAATGCATGGAAGGCTATATAGCTATATAGCTATATAGCTATATAGCAATATAGCCAATGAGCAACAGAAAAGCTCCCGATCCTCTCGATACCACGTTTTCCGCGCTGGCCGACGCGACCCGGCGTGCGATTCTTGCCCGGCTCGCTTTAGGAGAAGCTTCCGTGAATGAACTAGCTGCGCCGTTTCGGCTCAGCCAGCCGACCATTTCCAAACACCTTAAGGTTCTGGAGCGTGCTGGGCTGATTTCGCAGGAACGTTCGGCACAACGTCGGCTGCGCCGCCTGGTCTCCAAGCCACTCGAGTACGCCACCGACTGGCTGAATGGATACAGAAATCCCGGCACTCTAAAACTCACTACGCCGACCGATCGCGAGATTACATTTCGACGTGTCTTTGCGGCGCCACGCCGCCGCGTTTTTGACGCTTTCACCCAACCGGATCTTCTCAGGCAATGGTTCTTCGGAGCTCCCGGCGGTTCCTTAGCAGTATGCGAAGTGGCTTTAAAAGCCGGGGACTCGTTTCGATACGTATGGCGCAGCCCCAACGGCAGCGAGATAGGCATGAGCGGCCGCTGCCTCGAATTTGTTAAGCCGATCCGGATTGTCGCAACCGAAAAGTTCGACCAGCCCTGGTATCCGGGTGATGCGGTGGGGACGATCACTCTCGACGAACAAGGCGGCGTCACTACGCTTACACAAACCATCCTTTACGAATCGCAAACAGCCCGGGACACGGTGCTGAAAACGCAAGTCGAGCACGGCGTGGCTCTGGGCTATGACCGGCTGGCGAAGTTGCTGGAATCGCTGTCCGTCAGAAAGGCGAAGAAATGAATTTGAGCACATCCGAGAAAAATGCCCCGTCGCGTCACATCGGGAGAAGCATTCTTGCTCTCGTCGCCGGTATGCTGACGGCGATCGTTCTGTCCCTCGGAACCGATCTTGGTCTGCACGCAGTCGGGCTGACTTCCCCCCTCGGCCAGCCGATGTCTGATCCGTGGCTGTTGCTAGCCACCACCTATCGAACCATCTATGGATTGCTCGCCAGTTATATCGTTGCCCGTCTAGCACCGAATCGCCCGATGCAGCACGCGTTGATTGCCGGCTTCATCGGACTGGTCGTGAGCATCGCAGGCGCCGTCGCCACATGGAACAGTGGCCTCGGCCCGCACTGGTATCCCCTCTCGTTGATCGTCCTGGCACTTCCGCCGGCGTGGGTTGGAGGAAAACTCCGCGAAATGCAATTGCGTTCGCAGACCGCAGCCAGCACGATGTCTTGAGATTCGTTCTCCTGAGGCGACGGATATGAAGAAAAAGCAGCAACTCCTCACCAAGGCGTCCGAACCCGACAAGGTGGATGTCTACATGCAGAAGCTCAAGCACCCACTGGCGGGAGTGGTAGCGGCCCTGAGGAAAATCATTCTGAGCACCGACGAAGAGATCGGCGAGGAGATCAAATGGAACGCGCCAACTTTCTTCTACGCAGGTGAGATGGCGCCCTCAGATCCGAAGAAGTACAAACGATACATGATCGTCTTCAATATCTATCAGAAGGATTGCATCCGCCTGGTATTTCCCAGCGGCGCCAAAATCAACGACACTTCGGGATTCTTGCACGGCGACTACGCTGACGGGAGAAGGCTGGCATTGTTCCACAACCTCGAAGAAGTGCAATCACAAACCAAGCCACTGCAGCGGGCCATAAAAAAGTGGCTAACCAGACTGGACAAAAACTAGGAACCGCGTTGCACATCCGCTAATGGCGCCATGATGCCCTCTTTGCCCGTTTGAACGCAGCTGCGGCTGCTGTTTGCCTGGTGATTCCCAAGGTAACCCTTCGGTACACTCCCTTTCGGTAACCCTTGGTAACCATGCCTTCCATGACGTCCAGACGTACAATTGGCCTTGTCCGGTCGGCCATCTGCCGATATCGCAGATGACCCCGCGACCTGCACCCGGGAGCAGCCCCCAGCGTCCATCGGGTTCTGTTCTCAATTTGGTTGGCAACACCAGGGTCTGGAGTTCGACGCTCTTATGGCATTGTTCGGGTTCAATAAGCAGAAGGTTCTCGCCAATGCGGAGAAGTACGTCCAGCAGGGCAAGCTTCAGAATGCCATCTCCGAGTACGAAAAGATTCTCAAGAACGACCCCAAAGACCTGACCGTCACCAATACCGTCGGCGATCTCTACTCGCGTATCGGCGAGAGCGACAAGGCTACAGACTGTTTTAAGAATGTCGGCGACGCCTATGCCAGCCAGGGTTTCACGGTCAAGGCCATCGCGATGTACAAGAAGATCTGCAAGCTCAAACCATCGCTCGAGAGCTTGCTGAAGCTGGCCGAACTCTACACCCAGCAGGGCCTGTTCAATGATGCCCGCGCGCAGTATCTGCAGGTCGCAGAAGAATTCCTGAAGGCCGGCGAACTCGAGAACGCGGTCCGCATCTTCCAGAAGATCCTGGAGATGGACCCGGAAAACAGCCAGATGCGCGTGAAGCTGGCCGAAGTCTACGTGCGTCTGGGCAAAAAACAGGAAGCCTGGCAGATCTTCTCCGCCGCCGTCGAGAGCATGCGCTCGAAGGGATCGCTTAGCGGCGCCGACGAAGTTCTGCAGCGCATGCTGACGCTAGACCCGGGAAACGCTTATGCCTTGCTGATGCAGGGCAAGAACCTGCTCGAGTCCGGCGACGGCGCCGGGGCCGTCGCTGCTCTTCAAAAGATTTCCGACATCGATTCCAATCCCGACGGCCTCCGCGATCTCCTTAAGGCGTATCTCCTGACCGGCCAACTCTCGGAAGCCGGAACGGTCGCCAACAAGCTGTTGACCGTGCACAACGACCTCTCGGCAATCTCAACCTTTGCCGACGCTCTCATGCAGGCGGGGCAATATGAGAACGCCCTGCAGGTCTACGATCAGCACGCGGAAAGACTCCTGGCGGAGAACTCCGACAAGGTTCTGAAGAATCTGCACACGATCATCGGGCATGTTCGCGAGAATCCCGATTCCCTGCAGAAGCTTCTGGATCTCTTCAATAAGGCAGGAGAAACCACTCACATCAGCGAAGTCACGGAACTGCTGGCCCATGCCAGCGTTCAGTCTGGAGAACTAACCCAGGCGCGCGACCTGTACCAGAAGCTGGCACAACTCGAGCCTCAAAACCCGCTGCACATGCAGAACTACCAGCAGGTGGTCAGTCAGCTTGGCGGCACTTCTGGAAGCAAGCTGATCACGCCGGAAGAGGCCGTCGTCCTGATTGACGATCTGGAAGCAACGGCACCCGCAATTCACCAGCACTATTCCGACGAAATCGCGCTCGCCGTCCGCTCGGCCCTCACTGATGCCGAATTGTTCATCTCATACAACATGCCCGCCAAGGCGTTGGGTCCGCTGCTCTCCGCCTTGCCGATGGCCTCAAACGATCTACGATTGAATCAGCGCCTGGCCGCGTTGCACACCCGCGCCGGACGTTTTGCCGAAGCCGCGGTCTGCTGCCGCACGTTACAGAACATTTACTCCGAAGCCGATCACCCGGACGAAGCCTCGCGCTACTCAGAACTCGCGGAACGTTACGAAGAGCGGTCGTCAGCTCCCGCAAGTCGCGACTCCGGAGAAGAAGCTCCTATCTTCCTTGATGCTCCGGCGCCTGAAGCGCACGTGGCCGAGCCGGAAGTGGCAGAATTTGCCATTGAAGAAGCTCCGGCGGAAATCTCGATTGAAGAGCCGGAGGCACCCTCCACCCCCAAGCCAGAAGAAGCCACCGTCCAGTCTGCCGCCCCGTGGCCCACGGCTGCACCCGCTGCAGAGGTCAGCGCCGAACCTGAATTCGCCGTGGTCGATGAGTCCGCCTCAGCAGCACCCGTGGAAGCTGCGGCTCCGACTGAGGAAATTGATCTCTCCTCGGAGTGGGATGACGCCATCACCATCGAGGCAGACGATACATCACCCGCCGCCCTTGAAGGACCTGCTGCTGTTGAGGAATCGGCCTCAGCGACTACCGCGGAAGAATCCAACCCGCGTGTCGGTGAGACCATCGAAGAAATTCACTTCTACGTCGGTCACGGCATGCCCGAGCAGGCCCTGGCCGCTCTCGCTAAGCTCCAGACACTGACCCAGGATCTGGCAAAGATCGAAGAACTTCGCGCGGAGATTGACGCGGCCATGCAGCCGGCCGAGGAGATGACGGTAGAGGCTGAGGCCGCAGTCGAAGAACTTACGGCCGACGACATTCCCTCCGCTGAGATTGCCGAGGAGGCTCCTGTTGCGGCGGAGCCGGAGCCGACCCCAGCCCCAGAGCCTGAACCGGTCGCGGAAGTAGTGCCCGAACCCGAGCCGGAGCCTCAGCCCGAACCCGAGCCTGTGGGCGAGGCGGTTCCCGTTGCGCAGGAGCCCGAGCCTCCATCTGAGCCGGGTGTTCTGAAGGAATTCGTTAGCGACCTCGAATCGTCTCTCGGCGATAGCTTCTTGCCCGGTGCCGTTCCGCATGAGGAGCCTGCGCCCGCTCCCGCAGCCCAAGCTAAGCCGGCAGCTGCGCCCGCGCAGCCAGCCCCGGTCCTGGGCGAGTTCGTTGCTGACATCGAAGCATCTCTCGGCGAAGATTTTCTCAAGGCGGCTCCCGTACCTGAGCCTAAGCCGTCCGCGCCCGTCGCGGCCGTCAAACCCGTATCGGTTCCGCCACCGGCGATTCCGGCAGAGCCCAGGAAAGTCAGTCCCCTGGCCGCGAGTGCCGCTGCCTCCGCCGCGCCCTCGTCGTCAGTCGCGCCGGTTTCAGCGCCTGCGGTGAAAGCTCCACCGGCACCCCCGATGCCGGTTGCGTCAGCAGCACCAGTTCCTCCGGTAGCTCCAAAGCCACAACCACCAGCCGCACCGGTTCTGCCTGCGGTCGCTCCGGCTCCTGCGGGCAAGTCCCCGTTTGCCGAGGAGGCCGGCATCGATCTGGCCGACATGTTCGGTGAGTTGAAAAAGGATCTCGAGGCCGATGTCGCTTCCACTGACGAAGATCCCGAAACGCACTACAATCTGGGCATCGCGTTCCGCGAAATGGGCCTGCTAGACGAAGCCATCGGAGAGCTCCAGAAAGCTTGCCAGTCCTTCGATCGCGGACAGCCGTTCCCTCAGATCATGCAGACTTACACTTGGCTGGCACAATGTTTCCTTGAGAAGGGAGTTCCTGAAGCCGCCGTCCGCTGGTACGACCGGGCTCTCCAGGTTCCCACCATCGACGGCGAAACGCGGGTGGCCTTGAACTATGAACTGGCCGCTGCCTACGAAACCGCTGGCGATAAGACGTCAGCACTCAAGCATTTTATGGACGTCTACGGAAGTAACATCGATTATCGGGATGTCGCCGAGCGCATTAAGGCCCTGAAGTCGTAAAATAACCCGGATGGCTTTCGAAGTCCCTTTGACCGGGATCCAACGCATTAGAATCTGCCCCGCGGAGCCGGAGCTGCCCTGAATGAGTGATCCCATATTCTCCGGCGCACCCGGCAACGTTCCCGAGCCCCCCAGTCCCCCAGCCGATACGCCCACGATTCTCCTGGATCCTGCTGAGAGTCGGCCACGAGCGATGCAGCTGTGGATGCATCGCATCTCCGTCTTTCTGTTTGTCTTGATCAGCGCTGTAGCCGGCGTGCTCCTGATTATTTTGCCCTGGACGCCGGAGTGGACTGACAACTACCTGCTGCTCTCATTCCCGGCCCTGCGGAGCTTCGTTACGAATGGTTTTTTTCGCGGGATCTGCAGCGGACTGGGCCTGCTCGACATCTGGATTGGTTTCTGGGAGGCTTTGCACTACCACGAACATCACTAGCCGGGCTAGCAGCACATTTCCCATTCTGAAGTTTTGAGTTATTGCATGCCTGAACATCTGAAAGCCGCACCCGTACCGTATGAAAACGAGTTGTTCCTCAACAGTCCCGATGGCCGCATCCTGCGGATATTGGCGGAATATCAGGAGCCGTTGGCCCGCTTCCGCCGCGAGCAGATCCAGGACACCGTGGTGTTCTTCGGATCGGCGCGATTCCAGGGACACAAGGCCGCCACGGAGCGCCTGGATGCGATCGGCGAGAAGAATGCAACGCCGGATCAATTGCAGGAGGACTACAAGCGCGCTCAGGCGACTGTCGACACGGCGCGCTACTACGAAGATGCCCGCAAACTCGCCTACCAGTTAACCAAGTGGTCGATCAACATTCCGGCGCGCCGGCATCGCTTCGTCGTGACGACGGGCGGAGGTCCCGGCATCATGGAGGCCGCTAACCTCGGCGCCCACGAAGCCGGCGGCAAGAGCATCGGATTGAACATCCAGCTTCCTTTCGAGCAGCACCCAAACCCGTTCGTCACTCCCTCACTCAACTTCCAGTTCCACTATTTCTTCATGCGCAAGTTCTGGTTCGCTTACCTCGCCAAGGCACTGGTCATCTTCCCTGGCGGCTTTGGCACCATGGACGAGCTCTTTGAGATCCTGACTCTTGCGCAGACTGAGAAGCTGGCCAAGAAAATCCTGGTCATCATCTACGGCAGCGAGTATTGGAACAAGATCATCAACTTCCAGGCGTTCGTCGATTCTGGTACGGTCTCGCCCCCGGATCTCGACTTGTTCAAAGTTGTCGATAATCCCGAAGAAGCCTTTGAGTTCCTCCGAGATGGGCTGACAACATATCACCTCGGCGAAGCGCCCAAGAAGAAGGGCGACGTGCTTCCGGAAATCGCCAAGACCAGACCGTAACTGAACGGTCCTGGCAGAGGTCGCAGCCGCCAAGCGGCGAAAGATTGCGGCCCACAGCGCAAGCCGTGGGAAGCCAAACAAATTGAGGAAGCCCCAAAAGGGGTGAAAGCAAGCCCGCGGTGGTAAGCCGTGTATGCCAGATTGTTGCCTTCTGTACTACATCACCGATCGCAAGGCTATCGCCCCGGACGAACCCACCCGCCGAAGACGTCTGCTTGAGAAAATCGCTGAGGCCGCCCGCGCCGGCATCGACTACATCCAACTCCGTGAGAAAGATCTGTCAACGCGAGAGCTGGAATCCTTAGCCCGCGAAGCAATCGGCGTTCTAAACGAAATCAGAACTGACAATCGAGATCTGAAAACAAAACTGCTGATCAATTCCCGCGCAGACGTCGCCCTGGCCGTCGGGTCAGACGGCGTTCATCTCCGTTCCGAAGACATCTCTCCCCTGGACGGGAAGGTTATCTGGGAAAGATGCGTTACGGGCGTGCTGCGAACGCGAGGCGCAACGCAAGCACCGCTGATCGGCGTCTCGTGTCACTCCCCAAGCGAAGTGCTCCAAGCCGAAGCGAACGCAGCGACGTTCGCCGTCTTTGCCCCGGTGTTTGAGAAGAATGATGCCCCGCATACGCAGCCCGCAGGCCTGTCGCAACTCCGCGAAGCGTGCCGCGCAAAAATCGCCGTCCTCGCGCTGGGTGGTATCAATCTGGAAAATGCTCAAGCGTGCCTCGAAGCCGGCGCTTCAGGGATCGCCGCCATCCGTCTCTTCCAGGAAAACGACATTGCTGCGATAGTTGCGCAACTCCAAACTCCCTTGTGATCGTCTGTGCCCCCGTCGTGATCAATGTTCGTTGTTACACTAATCCGAAATGCAACCAGTCCTTCAAGTAAAGTTGGCCCTTGTCCGAATCCCAGCGTGCGATTTCCTCATGGGTTCCGACAAAGGCCAGGACTGCGAGCGCCCGGTTCATCGGGTCTGGATTGATTCATTCTCAATTGCTGCGACCCAGGTCACGAACGAAGAATATGGGCGCTTCCTCCGCGCGACCTCACAAACTCCTCCGCCCTTCTGGGCCCACCCGAACTTCAACCACCCCCAGCAGCCCGTGGCGGGAGTCTCCTGGCACGAAGCTCTCCGCTACTGTGAATGGCTCAGCATACAAACAGGACGCCGCTTGCGGCTTCCGACGGAGGCAGAGTGGGAGTGCGCATCCCGCGACGGTTTGGAGCAAAAACAGTTCCCGTGGGGAGACGAACCGCCGCAATCGCTGCCGAACTACTCGACCCGCTGGCAGACCGGACCCGAACCGGTCGCGCAATACCCACCCAACACGTTCGGGTTGTACGACATTGGCGACAACGTCCACGAATGGTGCAGCGACTGGTACGATCCGAACTATTACGCCATCTCGCCCGGGCGCAACCCGCAAGGCCCCGAGCAAAGTCCAATGAAGCCACCCCGCAAGTCTTCCCGCGGAGGCTCCTGGCGCCACCACATCAAAGTGGCACGCTGCTCTGCGAGATCCAGCATCCCGCCAGACTTTCAATATGCTGATTACGGATTTCGCATAGCCTGCGACGCATCTTGATCTGCTCTGATCTGCTCACGACACAGATCAGTGTGGAATTGCCCGCATACGCACCCCGATCACATTCGGCACGGGCCACGCCACCGCGTTCTGATCGTTCTCCTTGAACGAGGTCTCATAACTCCCGAACATCTCCAACTCGGTCTCGCCGGCATGCACATAGAGTTGAGCTTCGGGACCGCCCTCCATATGCTGCGCCGCCACCAACCCGATTCCGGCGGCAAGCAATTCCTGATTCAAATCGTGCATCGAGAAAGGCGAACGCGAATAGATAAAAAGAATATGCCCTTCTCCGTCTTCACCGACTGCCGCCTCGCTCCATTCCCGGCTCTGCTTGGCCCACTGATTGAGTCCCGGGCGCTTGATGAGTCTCAGGTTCTGCACGGCAGAGGTATAGTCTGCGAGAATTGTTTGCAAATCCACTCCCGGGGAATCGAGATCGAAGATCCTGAAGGCGGGAACCGTCCTCGATTCGCGTGGATGGAATGCCATGACCGACTGATAAGCGTTCACCCGGCTGTTGTAGACCTGGTCCTGGCTTCGCACATAGCCGAGGTGCGTTTTGCTGTCCGCTGCAAACATTCCTGCATTGATGGCAGCGGCATATTTCTGTTTGTGCGCCCATTCCCGGGCCGTGTGACCAGCGGACTCTCCAGTCTGAAGAACACCGATTATTTCCAGTTCCCAGCGACTGGGATCCATCCGCAACACCGTGATCTTCGAATCCCCGAGGATGCTTTGTTTGCGGGCCTGGACTTCCCGGATCTCCATTCCAGCGGCAAGAGTCCGCCAGCCCGACTCCGCTCGCGCTGGAGGCTCCCCTTGCACTCCCATTAGAGCCAGAACAACTCCAAAGGCGCACAGCTGTCGCCAGATCGGGCATTCCATATAATCTGTCCTTTCTAGAACTGGCCAGCCATGCAGCCGGCCCGGAAACGGAGACTATGTTCCACGAAGACCTCCTGCAGCACAAGCGCATCCTGATCACCGGCGGCGGCACCGGCCTTGGCAAAGGCATGGCTGCCCGCTTCCTCGAACTCGGAGCCACGGTCTACATCTGCGGGCGCCGCGAGGAAGTCCTGAAAGCCGCTGTGGAAGAGCTGAAGTCCAAAGGCCCGATCCTCCCAATCCCATGCGATGTTCGAAGCCTCGAAGCCGTCGAGCAGATGATCGAATCGACCTGGCGCGAAGGCCCTCTTGACGTACTAGTGAACAATGCGGCTGGAAACTTCATCGCCCGCACCGAAGAGCTTTCCCCGAACGCATGGCAGTCAGTGATCAACATCGTTCTCGTCGGCACGCTCAACTGCACCATGGCCTGCGGACGCCGCTGGTTGGCCACAAAGCTTCCCGGCACAGTTCTCAGCATTTCCGCGACATACGCGCCAGTAGGCTCGGCGTACGTCGTTCCCTCCGCCGTGTCGAAAGCCGGAGTCGAAGCTCTGACTCGCAGCCTGGCCGTGGAGTGGGGCGACCGTGGCATTCGCATGAACGCCATCGCTCCCGGCCCGATCCCAACCCAAGGAGCGTTCTCCCGAGTCCTTCCGCGTAAAGAACTGGAAGCCCTTGCCCTAGAGCGCCATCCCATGCACCGCTTTGGAACCGTCGAAGAGCTTGCCAATCTGGCAGCCTTCCTCATCAGTGACAGCTCCGGCTATATCAACGGTGAAGTGATCCGTATGGATGGAGGTGAATTCCTGCAAGGTGCCGGAGAGTTCAGCGCCTTGGGTCGCATGCTCAAGGAAGAAGACTGGCAAGCACTCAAACCTAGAAAGAGATAACGTGGCTGGGTGCCACACTCCTGGCAGACTTGCCAGAAGTGGATATTTTCAAGAGCAACCCACTACGACTAACGCCGCTCGTCTTTCGGCATCACAATCGCTTTCAACAGCAGATTCACCAGGCTCAGCACAATCGCCCCGATGAACGCCGCGAGAAACCCATGCACCTGAAATCCAGGTGAAAGCAGCGCCGATGCCAGCTCCAGCATCAGTGCATTGATGATCAGCCAGAACACCCCAAGCGTGACCACGGTCAGCGGGAATGTAACTATTTTGAGAACGAACCCGATCGTCGCATTAATGAATCCGATGACCAACGCCGCGATCAGCGCGCTCTTCCACCCGCTGACGTAGACGCCGCTGACGAGTTGGGCAACCACCCAAACTGCGATCGCGCTCAGAATCCAGTTTAAGAGCAGCCTTAGCATATGATTCTCCGCATCGCATCATAGGCCTGCGCACTGGTTTTGTCATTCCGCCAGGTCAAGTACTGCGTGATCATGCAGCTCCAGGATTCGAATGGCAATTCAACTTCTCCATGCTGACTTCGAACCTCTGAATCTCAGATACCCTGTCCCTCGGTCATACCGCTAAAAAAATTTACACCGCATTCTCCAGCTGTGTGAGGCACGTGCGGTACACTACGCAATTCGTGTCTCGGGAGGAAACCCATGCCAGATGCATTACTCAGCGGATCCGAGTTCAAAAAACAATTGCGTGCGGGACAGCCCAAGATGGGCCTGTTCCTTAACGCACACAGTCCCACCGTCGCCGAGCAACTCGCCTTCTCCGGTTACGACTGGCTGCTCGTCGACACCCAACACGGTCCCATGGGCTACGAGCGTCTCTCGGCGATGCTCAGCGGAATCTCCAATGGCGGCGCTAAGAGTCTGGTCCGCGTCGGCGGATTCGACGATCGCCCCGGCATCCAGCAGGCCCTCGACATGGGCTCCGACGGCGTCCTCGTTCCCTATATCAACACGGCGGATGAAGCTCGCCAAGCCGTAAGCTGCACAAGGTATCCGACTGCAGGGACGCGTTCCGTGTACTTCCCGCAACGCAGCATGAACCGCGCCGGACTGCTCGGCTACGCGGGCAACTGGAACAACGAAGCCATCGTAGCGCTGCAAGTCGAGACGGCCTCCTGCATCAAGAACATCGCCGAAATCGCCGCGGTGCCCGGCGTCGACATTCTCTTCCTCGGCCAGAACGATCTCTGCATGTCGATGGGCCTTTACGAAAAATACAAATTCCCCGACATGTACACCTCGCCCGAACTCGATGCAGCGACCAAGAGCCTTATAGAGAATGCGCGGAAGAACAATGTAATTCTGGGCCTGTTCCTGTTCGGCACTGCCCGGGTCGGCGAATTCCTCGAGAAAGGATTCACCTTCATCAGCATCGGCAACGACCTGCATCATGTTCTGACGCAAGCCGGAGCCTACGTCGTCGACATGGAAAAAATCGCGCAAGAAAAAGGAAAATCCTGGAAGCGCCGCCCAACCGCGTTGTTCTAGCACGATCAGTGAAAACCGGGTGCCCCACCTCTGGCCGATGTTGCCAGAAGTGGGGCTTTTGATTTTCCACTGTGATCCTCGGTGGGCTCTTCAGTTTCAAGTAAAATCAAACTCCGCATGCAGATCCTGAACGAAATCGAAACCCGAGTCTTGGGCTCGTTAATCGAGAAAGACATCACCACGCCCGACTACTACCCGCTCTCGTTGAACGCGTTGGTCAACGCTTGCAACCAGAAAAACAACCGCGACCCCGTGATTACCCTGGAAGAGAACGCCGTACGCAATGCCCTGACCACTCTCCAGGAAAAGCGCATGGCCGGGCCCGCGAGCGGCGCCGACAGCCGCGTCACGAAATACGAGCACCGCCTGCAGGAGGTCTTCAACTTCGATCGCCGCGAAATCGCGATCATTTGCGTCCTCCTCCTGCGAGGCGCGCAAACTCCCGGCGAACTCCGCGGACGTACCGAACGCATGTATCACTTCGACACCCTCGAAGACGTCGTCTCAACGCTCGACCGGCTCGCCCAGCGCGACCCGCGGCTTGTGTGCATCCTCGCTCGCCAGCCCGGCACAAAAGAATATCGCTATATGCATCTGTTCTCGGGCGAGCCGCTGGAACCCACGGTCTCTCGCGCAACACTCGAACGGGAGTCCGCCGCCGTGCCCTCATCGGACACCTTGGTTCAGGCTGCCCCTCCGCCCGCCCAACGCCTCGCTCGTCTCGAAGAAGAAGTAGCCAGCCTCCGCCGCGAACTCACTGAGGTCCAGCAACAACTCGTCGAATTCCGCAAGCAGTTCGAATGATCTTGTCGAGAAGAGGCCGAGACGTGTTCTGTTTGTTGAGGTTTAACAGGATTGACTGGGTGCCCGACTTCTGGCCGATGTTGCCAGAAGTGGGGATTTTCTCCCCAGATTGAAAGCGAACCTCACGAAACACGCCGGGAACTTCTCAGCTCCTGCCAACGTACAATCCATTAAGGGAGGTCTCCCATGTTCACATTCTTACTCTGGTGCATCCTCTTCATCCTGTGCTGGCCTCTCGCGTTTTTGGCACTTGTCGCTTATCCCATTGTCTGGCTCCTCTTGCTTCCATTCCGCATCGTCGGAGTCGCTGTCCACGGTGTGCTGGAAGTCATTTACCTGGCGATAACGCTCCCTTTCCGTCTCCTTTCGGCCCCGTTTCGCGTCTGAACAATTGTCAACTGTCATCCTGAGCAAGAATTGGTCTTTGCAGCGAAGCGCAAAGACCATCCGCAGTCGAAGGATCCCTATTTCCGGTCCGGGAATAGGCCGTTCCCTGAATTCCCGCCTTTCTGCGCACTCCGTTTTGGTGTAGCCTCAGAGAACGCCACGTTCTGGGGAGGACCTCATGCGTCGTCGCGAATTCCTCGTTCGTACCGCAACCGCCGCCGGAGTAGCCTGGCTTTCATCCAAATCGATTCTCAGGGCACTGGCTGATCAGACTCTTGGTCAAAAGTTTTCCGCCTCCGATACGGTCACCCTCGGCGGCACTGGCATCAAAACCAGCCGCCTCGCCATGGGCACCGGAACGGTGGGCTCCGGTCATCACTCGCACCAGACCGCTCTCGGCATCGAAGGACTATCGGATCTCCTGCGCAACGGGTACGACCATGGCTTACGCTTCTTCGATTCCGCGGATTCCTATGGAAGCCATCCGCACGTAGCCGAAGCCCTCAAGCACGTTCCTCGCGACAAAGTCACCGTCCTCACGAAATCCTGGGCCCGCGATGCCGCCGGCATGCGCGCCGACCTCGACCGCTTCCGCAAAGAGCTTGGCACCGACTATCTGGACATCTGCCTGATGCACTGCGTCACCGAAGCTGACTGGACAACACAATTCCGCGCCGCCATGGATGTTTTGTCCGAAGCCAAGCAGAAGGGAATCATCCGCTCTCACGGATGCTCCTGCCACAGCATTGAGGCTCTACGGGCGGCCGCCAAGAGCCCATGGGTGGAAATTGATCTCGTCCGTATCAACCCCGTTGGCGCCTACATGGACTCCGATCCTGCGACGGTCCTAAGCGTATTAAAAGAAATGAAGGCGGCAGGCAAAGCAGTAGTCGGGATGAAGATCCTGGGACAGGGGCAACTCACGAAACGTCAGGACGAAGCAATCAAATATGCGCTGTCATCAGGCGTGCTAGATGCCTTCACCATCGGCGCCGAAAGCAAGCAGGAGCAGGAAGATCTGATCCGCCGAATCGCCGCAGCGTAATCCTGATCGAAGGCAAGCAACGATGGGTGCCCCACTTCTGGCCGACTTTGCCAGAAGTGGGTTTTAGAGTGCATTCATGTAGGGACAGCCGCCTCGGCTGTCCAGCCGCGAAGCGGCGAAAGAAGTGCCTGCCCAGCGTAATGACCCTTGATTGTTCTCGCTATCGCACCGAGGGTCTGCCTGTCCGAGCCGGAGACCTCCGTCGAAGCCACCACGCTCGCACGCATTGTCCCGGAATGAATGCCTTCTCGAAATACCATGACTGGCTGCCAGGTTCGTGGTGAAGGCTGGCATCGCCTCCGGCGGCAAACTCAAGTTCCTCCGGCAGAGCTTCGATCTGTAGGGTCGCTCCCAGCGTAGCTTCGGTGAGCTCCGTCACGTCACAATATTGCTCAGGCACGGTTATCCCATATCTCCACGTGACTTGGCACGCGGCCTTCTCGCCCGCCCTGACCGGTTTCAGGCTCAAAGGCGGCAAAGCGCTTCTGGGCACGCGTGTCACGCCCAGCGCATCCTCGGCTTCCGCTTTGCGGGCGAGGCTGTCGTCAGAGAACGTGTGGATCTTCCTTCCGGCAATTCCATACTCCAGAAAACGAAACTCCGGCTGGAAAAGAGTCTCTGCTGCCATCTCCGGCGCGTAGTCGCGGACCGCTTCCGAGTAGTTCCTCACCTCAAACCTGACCTCCACATTTACCTGCACGCACCCATCCTCGGGAGACGAAAACGTATAAGACTTCACGTAGTGATCCCGCACCAGGTCGGTAGACACAACATCACGAACTGGACCTTGCATATCAACCGGCAAACCTCGCCCGACCAATCTTTGGGCCAACCCATCTGAGACTCTTTCCACCAGCAACTTCGCGGAGAAAAGATCAATGGCCACTCCCAGAACCATGGCGACGATAAAGGCATCGGCAAGAAAATAAACCAGCTCGTTGCCAGGCCACCAATATGGATACTTGAGTCTGGCAATAACGCCCACTATGCCCGCGACCACGAAGGGTGTCAGCAAGCGTACATGGTCTCTCAGCGACATCGCATAGAAGCGCCGTGGCTTGCTCCTGGCCTCCTTCAGCGGAGGACGAGCAGGAGCCTCTTTTTCGGTTGCTTCGTCTACCGTAAGAATCTCGATTGGGGGCATAACCCTACCTCGGTGATGGTTGTTCTGCGGTGGGCGTTAGGTGTGAAAACAGATTCTCTGCGCATCCGGGCGTACCCAATGTCGCCGGTCTGGCCAGAGTGATGACTCAGCGTAGTGGATTAATGGTGTCGTCGTAGAGTATACAACTGCAAGCCCCAGTCCCTAAGTTCCAATGGTGTAATCACGAATGGGATTTTGACCGGGCAAAGTCTGCCTCCGAATTCCATGTAGTGAACCCGGCGGGCATGACTCGCTCTTAACTCTCCATCACCTTCAATCCCGGACTCACAATCAACCGCGCTTCAGTCGCCTTCTGGACATCCTCGGGCATCAGTCCCGGCGCAATCTCCTCCAACACAAGCCCGTCCCGCGTCACGCGAATATACGCCATCTCGGTCGCGATCGTATCGACCACGCGCACCCCGGTAAGCGGCAGCGTGCACTTCTTCAAGATCTTCGGCGCACCATCCTTCGTCGTGTGCTCCATCGCCACCACAACGCGCCTCGCGCCCGCAACCAGGTCCATCGCTCCACCCATGCCCTTAACCATTTTTCCAGGAATCATCCAGTTGGCGATACTCCCGGTTTCATCGACCTCCATGGCTCCCAGCACACTCAGATCAATGTGCCCGCCGCGGATCATGGCAAACGAATCCGCACTCGAGAAATACGAGGTCCCCGGCATCTCGCTGACGGTTTCTTTGCCCGCGTTGATCAGATCCGGATCCTCTTTCCCTTCGACCGGATAAGGCCCAATCCCCAGCATCCCATTCTCCGACTGCAGCGTAACTGTCATGCCCGCCGGCACATGATTCGCGATCAGAGTCGGCATGCCGATCCCGAGATTCACATAAAACCCATCCCGCAATTCGCGTGCAATCCGCCGCACAATCCGCTCGCGCTTGTCCACGTCTCTAGCTGGCTTATTCATCTTGTCGTTAATCGCCGGTCGTCACTTGGTCCTTAGTCGTCGGCCCAAACGTCTCCACCTGTCATCCTGAGCGGAGTCGAAGGATCCCTATGCACAGACCACTGATCACTGACCACTGGCCACCTTCCGCACCGTCCTCCGCTCAATTCTCCGCTCGTACAACTCACCCTGAAAAATCCTCTTCACGTAAATCGACGGCGTATGAATCGCATCCGCATCTAACTCCCCCACCTCCACTAGGTGCTCCACCTCAGCGATCGTGACCTTCGCCGCCGTTGCCATCATGGGATTAAAATTCCGCGCCGTCTTCCGATACATCAGATTCCCCGATTTATCGCCCTTCCATGCCTTTACGAAAGCAAAATCCGCAGTGAGCCCACGCTCCATCAGATAAAGCCGACCGTCAAATTCCCGCGTCTCTTTTCCCTCGGCGACAATAGTTCCCACTCCGGTCGGCGTATAGAACGCCGGAATCCCGGCCCCACCAGCGCGAATCCTCTCGGAAAACGTCCCCTGCGGAATTAGCTCGAGTTCGATTCTCCCCTGCAGCACCATCTCTTCCAGTAACTTGTTCTCGCCGACATAGGTTCCGATGTGATGCACAATCTGCCCCGCCGCCAGCAGCAACCCGTTGCCTGCTCCATCGATTCCAACGTTGTTGCTGATGGTATGCAGATTTTTCGTGCCTTTCCGCGCCAGCGCTCGAATCAGATTTTCCGGCATTCCGCACAGGCCGAATCCCCCAATCATGATTGCCGCACCGTCAAACACGTCGCGGATGGCCTCATCCGCATTGGCAACAACTTTGTTCATGGCGTGAGCATTCTATCTGAATTCTCGGATGGGACACACTCTGCCCGGATTGCGCCTCCGCCAATTCATGACCATCATTTGACATCCTGGAGACACGTTGGCGCATCCCCACCGCGCCTGCGCGCGTCCAATCATGCAAACGGAAACGAATGAGTAGCAAGAGACGTTGTCAGCTCTGTTCTTGACGAGGCGGTGACAAAACGCAGAGCACACGGAAGCGAACCTGCTCCCGTGTAATGCGGCAGCCCCGGTTGCAAGCCCGGGCATGAAGGCGGCGTGAGATGTCTCCCCTCGAACTCGATCAGAAACTGGAACAGATCATTCGCGAACTCACAAGGCGCATCGTGGTGCCCCGCTGGAACGAGTTCGACGCGTTGTTGGAAGCGGCACTTCGAATCTGCGAACGATACGAGTTGGGAAGAGCCCCCCGCGCAGCCTCTAGGATTGCTTATGACACGACTCAGAACGCCACGCAGCTTATGACTTCTTCACTCGAGCCTTCCTCAGCTGATGCGCCTGCTCAAACTCATCCGCCAATTGCCGCGTAGCCAGGTTCTCCCGGATGTGCGCCAGCCGCTGTTCCACTTTCCAGAGTGCGTCCTCGAGATTCTTCTTGTTGCTGATCGCCACATCCCGCCACATCGAATACGGACTCGCCGAGATCCGCGTCATTTCCTGCAGCGCGCGTCCGCCCGCGGGCAACAGCGGTGCCTCCGCCCCGAACTCCTCGACCAGCGTTGCCGCCAGCGCTGTTGCCATCATTTGTGGCACATGGCTGATCCAGGCGCACAGCCGGTCATGCTCTTCAGCCGGAAGCACGGCGATGCGGGCACCGATAGCGTCAATCCACCCCGCAAATTCGGCGAATAGTCCTTCATTCAGATTCTGCTCTGGCAACGGAGCTAGGAACCAGACCGCCTTCTGAAACAGATCCGCATCGGCGAAATCGACGCCGCTCATTTCCTTCCCCGCCATCGGATGCCCGGCAAGAAACCTCTTCCCGGCGCTCTTGCCGAACACTTTTAAGGCTCGCTCCACAATTGCAGCCTTGGTGCTTCCCACATCGGTCAGCAAGGTCTTGCTCGGCAGTACCGGCCCCAATCGGTCGATCAAGTCACAAATCGCGAGCACCGGAGGGGCCAGCACCACCACCTGCGAACCCCGAACCGCATCCCCCGGGTCGACCGTCCCGTCATCGATCGCCCCGCGCATCCGCGCGCGTTCCAGCGTCCCTTCGCGATCACATCCGACGATTCGCCCTGCGAACTTCCTTTTCCGCAGTGCCAGCGCCAGCGATCCGCCAATCAGTCCGGTTCCGATAATCGTGATTTGCCGAATCGCCATAAAAAAGATCAAGTAATTGGACAAATCGAGTAATTGGATAATTACTCAATTTCCTAATTCCACAATCACTCAATTCTCTAGATTTTCCGTCCAACCGCCGGGGCAATAATCCGCAGTTCGTCCATCAGTTTCGCGAACTGTTCGGGGAACAGTGATTGCGCTCCATCGGACCATGCCTTGTCGGGCGTGCAGTGTACTTCGATCAATAACGCGTCCGCGCCCGCCGCCACCGACGCTCTCGCCATGGGTGCAACCTTGTCGCGGCGCCCTGTCCCATGCGACGGATCCGCTGTCATCGGAAGATGCGACAACTTGTGAATGATCGGAATCGCGGAAATATCCATGGTGTTGCGCGTATACGTCTCAAACGTCCGGATGCCGCGCTCGCACAAAATCACGTCGTAGTTCCCACCCGCCATGATGTACTCGGCGGAGAGCAGCAGTTCTTCCAACGTTGCCGCAATGCCGCGTTTCAGCAGTACGGGCTTCCGTACCTTTCCCAGTTCGCGCAGCAGGTTGAAATTCTGCATATTCCGGGCTCCCACCTGCAGGATGTCCACATAGGGCAGCATCAAGGAAATCTGAGAGATTTCCATGACCTCGCTGATGACCAGCAATCCGAATTTCTCCCCCGCTTCGCGAAGCAGCTTGAGCGCATCTTCTCCATGTCCCTGGAACGAATACGGAGAACTGCGCGGCTTGAACGCTCCGCCCCGCAGCACCTTGGCACCGGCTTGGGCCACTGCTTCTGCGGTCGAAAAAAGCTGTTCGCGCGTTTCCACCGAGCAGGGACCCGCCATCACGATAACTTCATTTCCGCCGACACCAATTCCGTCGCGCAACTGGACAATCGTCCCCTCAGGTCGAAAACTCCGGCCCGCCAGCTTGTACGGAGAACTGATCCGGTGGACTTCCTGCACCCCAGGAAGCAGTTCGATATTCCGGATATCGAACTCGATCCCCGAGCCAACGGCTCCCAGCACCGTCATCCGGGCACCCGTCGAGCGATGGACCTCGAACCCCAGCTTCACCAGATGTTCGATCACCTGTTGTATCAGCGCTTCATCGGCGCCTTCTTGCATGGCAACAATCATAGAAAACAGCTCCTGGCTACTAGCTTCCAGCTCCTGGCTTTTCTTGCCCGCAGATGCTGCTGCGTCCAAACGAGAATGTCACGCCGCAAAAGGTCCTGGTCAGAGCCAGTTTGGCTAGAAGCTAGCAGCTAGCAGCTTTCTTCAATCATTCACTTCCGAATCCAATTCCGACTCCGACTCCGTAGCCTCCGGCGTGGCAGTGATCTCTTCCTTCTGAATATTCCGCATCACATCGATAATGCGCTCGTAAATCCGCACCAGGTCCCGCCCGGGCAACGGCCCCTGATTTACATTCTGCACGTTTTTGAATACCACCCGCTCCCGGTCCGGCTCGTAGATCGGCAACGACGTATCCCGCTTCAGCTTCCCGATTGCAATCGCCGCCTTCGCGCGTTCACTCAGCAGCGCCACCATCCTGCAATCCAGTTCGTCAATTTTCTTGCGCCAGTCTTCGATGTCCATAAAACCAGCCGTCAGCAATCAGCAGGATTCCGCTCCACAGCTTCGAATGTGGGGTGACCCACCTCTCTCTGATGTTGCGAGACGTGAGAATACAGAACGGCAGTCATCGCGCAGTGGCCGACAGCTGAGAGACCGCTGACAGCCTCCTCACAAATTCTCCCACCGCCGCCGCTTCTCGTCCCCGATTCCGCTCAATCGTCTCCACAATCGCGCTCCCGACAACGACCGCGTCGGCGAATTCCCCGACTTCCTCGAACTGCTCCGCAGTCGAAATCCCGAATCCCAAAGCAATCGGCAACTTTGTAACTCCGCGAAGCCGCTTCACCAGCTTGCGCGCATCCTCCGCTAGCTGCTGGCGTTGCCCTGTAACCCCGGTCCGCGAGACCGCGTAGACGAAGCCACGCGACGCACCCGCAATTCGCCGCAGTCTCTCGTCGGAACTCGTCGGCGCTGCCAGAAATATCGGCGACAAATCATACTCACGCATCGCCCGCAAATATTCCTGCGCCTCTTCCACCGGCAAGTCGGTCACCAGTGCTCCATCGATGCCGGCGGCTCGCGCCACTTTGCAAAACTTCTCTAGCCCCATTCGCAGAATCGGATTCAAATACGAGAACACGATCAGCCCCGTCGACTGCGCGTGTTGCCGAATCTCCGCTGCCAGAGTCAACACCTGTGCCAGGGAAGTCCCACGCTTCAACGCCCGTTCGCTGGCGCGTTGAATCACCGGGCCGTCCGCCACCGGATCGCTGAACGGCACGCCTAACTCAATGACATCCGCTCCAGCCTCAATCGCCGTCAGCACGATCTCACGCGTGGTCGCGACATCGGGATCGCCGCAGGTGACGTACACCACCAGTCCCGGTTTCCTGTAAAACGTCAGTGGCATCGACTTTCTCAGTTGTGCTCCCAGGCGATCGTCCAATGTTCATCGGGCCGGGATGATTTCAGGATCAACTGCTTTCCCTCAAATCGGTAGACACGCGTCAGGTCCTTACCAATAAGACTCCGTACTAGCGCGCCCTGCACATGGTGAGTCACAGTATGAGCCGTCTCGTCCACATCGTAAGTCCCGTAGTACGCTTCGTAGCCACTCTGCTCGTATTGCACCGGATTGTTCACCGCTTGGCCCGGCTTGTCTGAACGCATGATCTGCACGGCCATGTGCCCGTCACGGGTGTACATGATGATGCCGGTCTCTTCCAACTTAACCATCTTCCCATCGGCGGTCTGTTCCTCATCCCAGGCCAGCCGCCAGCTCCCAATCAACTTGTCCCGAGCGCTCTCCTTCGCGCCGGATTGCGCAAGGACAGGCCATGAACCTACAACCAGTATCCAAACGGCTGCGAACAGAGCTTTTTTCATCCCGCGCCCCTCCGAGCTCAATATCGTCAAGGTGAAGATGGGACCAATTCAAATTCAACCGATCTTCAAATTCTCCCGCAGGATCCCAATATCTTTATCGCCCCGCCCCGAGACATTGACGATGACCACCTCCGATTTCTTCATCTTCGGAGCGCGCTTGATGACCTCTGCGACCGCATGCGCCGACTCCAACGCCGGAATGATCCCCTCAGTCCGCGCCAAGAGCGTAGTCGCGTCCAGGGTCTCCGCATCGGTTGCGGCAACGTACTCCGCTCGGCTCGTATCGTGCAACCACGCATGCTCCGGCCCGATCGATGGATAATCCAATCCGGCGGAAATAGAGTGCGTCGCGGCAATCTGCCCCGCTCCATCCTGCAACACGTAAGAGTGCGTGCCTTGTAAGACCCCCGGCGACCCGCCCCAGAACCGCGCAGCATGTTCGCCTAAGCGGTCCCCGTGCCCTCCTGCTTCGACGCCGATGAGCCGCACCTTCTTGTCACCGAGAAAATCATAGAAAATTCCGATCGAATTCGATCCACCGCCCACGCAGGCAATCACCGCGGCCGGCAGCCTCCCCTCCGCTTTCAGAATCTGCGCCCGCGCCTCGCGCCCAATCACCCGATGAAAGTCCCGCACCATCGTCGGATACGGATGTGCTCCCAGCACACTCCCCAACAAATAGTGCGTGGTGCGCACATTCGTGACCCAATCCCGCATAGCCTCGTTGATCGCATCTTTCAACGTCCGCGATCCTGAATCCACCCCGCGTACTTCGGCTCCAAGCAACCGCATGCGGAACACATTCAGCTCCTGACGCCGCATGTCCTCGGTACCCATGTATACGAGGCACTCGAATCCCATCAGTGCGCAGACGGTGGCCGTCGCTACCCCGTGTTGCCCCGCTCCCGTTTCGGCGATCACGCGATGTTTCCCCATCCGCTCGACCAGCAACGCCTGTCCCAAACAGTTGTTGATCTTGTGCGCACCGGTATGCAGCAGGTCCTCACGCTTCAGATATATTCGCGCGCCGCCGAGCTTCTCCGTAAGCCGTCGGGCGAAGAACAAGGGTGTGGGCCGCCCCGCATAGGTCTTCAGTAGCCCGTCGAGTCGCGCCCGAAACCGCGGATCTTTCTTAGCCCTTTCATACTCGCGTTCCAGTTCCTCAAGCGCAGCCATCAAAGTCTCAGGAACGTACCGTCCCCCGTAAACGCCAAACCGCCCATGCTCACTCGCGCGAGCCGAACCATTACGGGAAGAAGAACCCCGCGGGATTTTGACTTTCGCATTGCTCCGGGTGCCCCACTCCTGGCCGATTTTGCCAGAAGTGGGCATTTTGACTTTCGTGATCTTGGACGCCGCAGCCATACTCAACCCACTCTCCGATCCATCTCCCGCACCACCCGCACGAACGCCCGCACTTTCTCCGGATCCTTCTTCCCAGGCGAAGCCTCAACACCGGAAACCACATCCACTCCCCAGGGCTTGAGAACGTCCGCCGCTTTTTCGACATTTGCTGGTGTCAATCCACCTGCTGCCACGACCTTGCCAAGCTTCTTGATGTCGTTCAACACGGGAACCGCAGCATTCCAGTCAAACGAGTTGCCTGTTCCACCATGTTTCGAGGAATTCCCGGAATCCACCAGAAATGCCCGGACCGACTCGGGATGCCACATCATCGCCCAACCTTGCGGATTCGGACGATTCATCGAGACAGCCGCCAGCACCTTAATCTCGGGTCGTCGTGCAACCACCAAATCGGCAACATGGGGATCTTCATGGTCGCCGTGCATCTGCACTCCTGTGATTCCCGCCGCATCAACGACTGAGCAAATTGAATCTTCCTGTTCATTTACGAACACGCCAATTCTCTCTACGTTCTCCGGCAACTGCGAGCAAATTTCCCGAGCCTTTGCCACCGCCACGCACCGCGGACTTTTCTCATAAAACACAAACCCCACCGCGTCCGCCCCCGCATCAATCGCCACGAGCGTATCTTCCAGATTCGTCATCCCGCAAATCTTCACCCACGTCATATTTGAATCTGTCATCCTGGGCGAAGCACAAGCGCCCGGGTCAGGTTGGCTAACGACCAACGACCATCGACTACCCGCCACTCACCGGAACCCGCATTAACTCCCGCAACGCCTCACTCGGCCGCTCCGCCCGCATCAGCGACTCGCCCACCAAAAAAGCGTGATACCCCGCGGCCCGCAACCGTGCCACATCCTCCGCGGAATGAATCCCACTCTCCGCTACACGCACCACATCTGCGGGAAACTGCTGCGACAGATCCAACGCAGTCTGCAAATCGACTTTGAAGGTCTTCAGATCCCGGGTGTTCACCCCAATCAAATCGCACCCAACATCCACCGCCCGCTGCAACTCCTCAGAGTCGTGGACCTCACACAGAACATCAAGCCCGCACATCCCAGCAGCCCAGTAAAGTGACTTCAAATCTTCTTGCGATAACGCCGCCACAATCAGCAGCACCGCATCCGCACAACTCGCTCGCGCTTCGACCAATTGGAAATAGTCGATGATGAAATCTTTGCGCAAGCAGGGAATCGAAACCGCCGCCGAAGCCCTCCGCAAATTCTCCAGCGATCCTTGAAAAAACTCCTCGTCGGTCAACACCGACAGGCATGCCGCCCCCGCGGTCTCTAATTCCCGCGCCAATTCGGCCGGATCAAAGGAAGCACGAATCAGCCCCTTTGACGGCGAAGCCTTCTTCAATTCCGCAATGACCGCAACCCTATCCCGGCCTCTGTCCGCCAATGCCGCTCGAAATCCCCGCGGGACGTGCGACTCCGCCCGACGCTCCAGTTCGCGCACATCCGCCGTGCTCCTGGACTCGGCCACGCGCACCCGTGTAGCCGCAACAATTTGCTCGAGAATCGCGGCCATAGAGAATCTTCTGATTATACGGGAGGGGCAGGGAAAACCCGCGTTGAGTCGGAACTTTGACGTCGTCAATGACCAGCAGAATGAATAAATAAATGTGGGTGCCTTAAGCCACAGGCTAAGACATCTTCACTTACAGATCTCGCGCAACTGCTTGTAAGGTTTCTCCATCACGACCGGAAACTTGATCTTCTTTGCCTCCATCCACAACTCCAGCAGCGTCCCGCCATATTTCGATCCCACATCCGGGTCACCCTGATACACGGGATCGCTCTGCGCCTCCTCCAGCGAAACGAACGTAAATCCTTTTTTCTGCATCAGATCGAGCGCATCCGGCAGGATCGTACTGCTGAATGCCCCCAGGTGCAGCAGCAAAACATGATTGATGTCATGCCCATACACCAATTTCGCCAGATCCCTCCCCAAGTCGAGATAGGAGGACTCGATCGCAAGATAACTCGACTTCAACCACGCAATCGATTGCGCATCATTCTTCGCGGCGCATCGTGCATACGCCGAGTTCCACAGGTAGTCCTCCCAATCGAGCGTGACCTGCGCCACCCGATACCCGTGCGCCTGCAGGTAAGATCGCACCGCCCGACGCTTTTCGATCTCGTCTCCCTCATGCAAAAACGGATACCGAAACCAATGCCAATCAGAATCCTTCCCCGCCAGCAACTCGAGCGTCGGCTCGTTCTGATCGATTTCGCGTTCAAATGCCTCCGCAGGATTGTCATTCAGATTTAAGTGTCCATACGTATGATTTCCAACCGGCTCGGCCGCAGCCCAGATTTTCAAAGCCTCCGCCGCGTCGGGATTCCCTTCGAGTTTCTTTGCATTGATGAAACCATACGCAGAAAGCAGATGGCGTGCGTTCAGCAGCGCGACAGCGTCTCGTGCGATCTGCACCCGCGTCACTCCGGACGGCAAGTCACCGTTCAGCGGCAGATCGTCAAACGTAATCGCCACCTTCTGGGCCACGCAGACACTTGCAGTCAAACTCAACGTGAGAACCACAAACAATTTCATACGATTAAAACTCGAAAGAAGATGCCGGTTTTGATTTCGTCTTCCTGACGCCCAACGCCGGCTCCCCTACTCCATTCCCAACGACACCTTCACACTCCTCGCATACTCTCGCGCCTTCGCCAAGACCTTTTGCTCATCCACCGTCAACAAAAGATGATTCTGCATTACCACTTTCCCGCCGATGATCACCGTCTGTACATCCCTCCCTTTGAGCGAATACGCAATCTGCGCGTAGACGTCATACATCGGCACCGCGTGCGGCATATTCAAACCGACCAAGATGATGTCTGCTTTCTTCTCCGCCTCGAGCGACCCAACCTCCTTCTCCATATGAATCGCCCGAGCACCGTCAATCGTCGCCATCTCGACGACCGCTTTCGCATTGAGCGCCAGCGGATCCATCTTCGAAATCTTCGCTAATTTGGCCGCCAGGTCGATCTCCTCCATCAGGTCGAGATCGTTGTTGCTTCCCGCGGGCCCATCCGTCCCCAAGCCCACTGCTACGCCCGCACTTCGCATCTCCGGCACCGGAGCAACTCCGCTCGCAATCATCATGTTGCTAGACGGATTGTGCACGCACCCCACACCGTGCTGTGCCAGCAACTTACGGTCCGCCTCGTCCACAAAGATGCAGTGCGCTGCGATGATATCCGGCCCGAGTACCTCAATCTTGTCCAAGTACGCCACAGGAGACATGCCGTTCGCTTTCTCCGAATCTTCCCATTCCTTCTTCATCTCAGCCACATGAATCAAAATCGGCGCATGATATTTTCGCGCCAATGCCGCCGCGTCCTGCAGAGTCTTTTTCGAGCACGTATAGATGGAGTGAGGCGCTGCCGCCGCATGGATCAGCGGATCCCCCTGCCACCGCTTCAGGAACTTTTCCGTGTAAGTGAGCATCGCGGCTTCGGACTTGTTGTCCGGCGCTGGAAAATCGATGAACGTCTCCCCCAACACACCGCGCATTCCCGCCGCCTTCGTCTCCTCCGCAATTGCATCTTCGAAGTAGTACATGTCGGCAAAGGTTGTCACTCCCGCGCGAATCTGTTCCGCCGCGGCCAGTCGCGTCCCCCAGCGCACGAACTCCTCGTTTACGTTCTTCGCTTCCGCCGGAAATATGTACTTATAGAGCCAGTCATTCAATGTGACGTCATCATGCAGCCCGCGAAACAAGGTCATCGGCACATGCGTATGTCCGTTGATAAATCCCGGCAGAACCAGATCGCCACGCGCATCGATCACATGCACGCTCTGATAGCGCCCCTCAATATCAGACCGTGGACCCACAGCTACAATGGAATCCCCACGCACCGCCACGCTGCCATCCTGATAGATGGCTCGCGCGGAATCCATCGTCACCATAATCCCGCCACTAATAATCAGATCGACCGGCTGCTTCGACTGTGCCGACCCCGCCGCACACAGCAAGGCCAAAACGGCGCAAATCTTCAAGTGTCCTGTCGTTTTCATGAACCCCCACGAGTTGTCATTCTGAGCGAAGTGAAGAATCCCTACATCCACCACACTGCTTACTTCGACGCGAGCCGAACCCACAAGGAAACCGCATCTTTGCGCTGGCCACCAGTGTTGTGTCCCGGAAATTCGTCGAAATAAGTTCTTCGAGGTTTGGGAAGGGCACGGCTTCCGCCGTGCCGATCATGGCCCTCAAACCTGTCGGCTCTAGCCCCTGAGGTGAGCGAAACCTGCAATCGACCATACTCCTCGGGTTGTCCCAATAACTTATGGGACACCACACTAGCCACTGCCCGCTGAAGTTAAATATCCTTCTTCTCCGCGACCGGCACGTCCGCATCCCGCACCGGCCGGCTCCGGTACACCGCAAAGTCGCGAACATTCGACAGACGAAACGTCGGGATGCCTTCCCTCACGGGCACCTTGATCCTTCCAAACTCCGCTCCCTGCACGTCCTCCAGCACGAACACAGGCCGCTCATCCGCATTCGGGTTTTCAATCTTCACGCTCTGCATCTCGAGACCTTGCGCATGCCGGATGAAGAACCCGTAAGCTGGAGTCGTCCCAAACATATTCGGCTCCGGATACTGCTTCTCCTTCTCCGGGATTTGCAGCTCTCCATCGCTCTTGGTCCCGCCTCCGCGGCTCACCATAGTTATTTCGCTGACCTTCACATCGTCAATGGAATGCCCGGGAATTCCCGCCAATATGCATGCAATCTTCGGCGACCCCTCTGCCTGCAGGCAGCTAATCCCACTCAAGATCAGCCGCCGGATCGTCCCCACCGGCACGCCCTCCGGCCCCCGCATGCGCGCTCCCAGCCGCACAAAGATTGGCGCCTCGTACACGTCCCGCATCGTGATATTCGTGCACGCCACATCTTCGATCACCGCCCCATCTACACTCTCGATCGTTAGGCCACGGCAACCATCGAACACGCAATTCGCTACTGTGATGTTCTTGAATCCCCCATTCGACTCCGTCCCAAACTTGATCCGTCCCGTGCGCGGCACTTTCTCATCAGCAGGAAATTTCTTCCAGCTTCCATCGAGCAGCGTCCCCTCCTGATAACTCCCTGACAAAAGACAATTGCTGATGGTCACCAACTCGGTCGCACGCGCATACCCAAGCGCAAACGAACTCTTCAGGCAAATACCGTCGTCCCAGGGCGAATTCACCGAGCAGTTCGAGACCCGCACATTGCGGCAGCAATCGATGTCGATCCCGTCGCGATTCGTATCAATCTTCAAGTTGTCGACGGTGAGGTTATCAACACCGGTCGCCAGAATCCCGAAGTGTCCGCCATGCAGAATAGAAAAATCCCGCAGCAGGACATTCCGGCAATTCTTCAGCGCGATGGCCTTATTCGCGACTCCCGGATGCTCCGCCACTGGTCCCGATCCCCACGCACGGCTAAGCCCCTTGCCCCAGATCAATCCCGGCCCCAGAATCGCGACATCGCTGATCCCCTCTCCCCAGATCAGACTGTTGTGCCAATGATTGTGTCCGTAGTCCTGGTAATCCTCCCAAGGCTTGTTCGATTCCGCCGCATCGTAACTCTGCGCCGGATCCGAAGCCGGATCCGCCGCCACTATCGTCGCACCCTGCTCCAGATAAAGCGCAACCTTGCTCTTCAAATGAATCGAGTAGCAGAGATAATTCCCAGCAGGAAAGTGCACACTCCCTCCGGCAACAGCCGCCGCTTCGATCGCGCGATTGATCGCGGGCGTATCCAGCGTTTTTCCGTCGCCCAAGGCCCCGAACGCGCGAGCGTCGTAAGAGCCTGTGTGCACTTGTCGGGTGTCCTGGGCACGAGAAGTGGGAACACGGGCCCTAATGGCGAATCCACTAACTCCAGCCACCCCTGCGGCCTTAAGAAATCCTCTTCGCCCGGTCGATTCTGATCGCATAACTTGTTCTCCTGGTACCGCAGCGCGGACAAAGCCTTTCTCCGCGCTCTCGACGTTCCCCTCAGCGATCTCTGCGGTTCAAGATTTTTCTTCCTGGTCAGTCGAAGCCGAATCCGCCCTAAGTCTCTGCACTCTTATTTCTGACTCTCACCCACTCTCCTCAAGTAAAACTGAAAAAAATCCTCCTGATTCGACTGCAAGCAAACCTGCGCGTTCGGCGCCCCCGGTTCCTCGCGCGTGAACCCTTTTTCATCTACCCGAATATGCAGCGGAGTCACCGGACACAATTCCGGCTTCAGCACAAATGCGACCGCCATAGGATCAAACAATGTAGGCGTCTCCAGCCCCCAGAGGTGATACAAAATCGTCAGCTGATCCGTCACCGCCGTCCCGCGTGTAAACAAGAAAGCCCGCTTCACCTCATCCAGCTTCAATTGGGTCGAATCCAGGGGCATCACAAACAACGGCACGCCCGACGTAAACAGCTTCTGCGCCGACGCTACATCATTCAGAATGTTCCACTCCGGCATAGGAGCTACATGCTCGTTATACCCGTAGTCGCCATATCCCTTTCGAACCGATCCGCCCATGATCACCACGCGCTTCAGCTTGCGAAATGTCTCTGCATCACGATCGATAGCCGCACCAACATTCATCAGCGGCCCAATCGCAATCAGCGTAATCTCCCCCGGATGCTTGCTCACCTGATCAAGCAAAAACCCCGCCGCGTCTCCATGTGAGGACTTTGCAAAGTGCCCGACCTCGGCATACCGGCCCTGGGACATCGCAGTTGCAGGAGTCGCCTTTCCTGCCACGACAGGAACATCCGGCCTCCCTACCTCTCCCAGGAACCGATCTACCAGCCTCGCCCGCAAGTCCGTATCACGAAACGTTGTGCTCACCCCCAGAATGTCAAACTCCGGACTCTTCACCGCCAGAGCCAGCGCAAATGCATCATCCACATCGTCACCAATATCGGTATCGATGATGATTTTTTCCCGCGCTGCCTGCCCCCATCCCGCAGCCGACGCCAGACACAAAATCAAACCCGCCACGAACCAAACGCGGTTCATAAGCCCAATCCTCTCCCGAGCCGATAACGATATCTGAAATGAACGATCAGAGAAAGAAACCCGGCCGGCCCACTCTGAAATCGCGCAGTTTGCGATTTCTGGGTGGGGATTTTGACTTCAGCCGTACGCGTGTCGCCGTGCCCACAACGTGTTCTGCATTCCACGTCCCAAGGGCTTTCTGCTTAGCCTAACTCCCGCCAAATCAACATTGGCGGCGACGGTCCACACCGTGCATTTCCATTGTGTGCCGCTCGTCGGCAGGAGGCAACCACCATGACCCGCATCAACATCGCTCGCAAAGCTGAGAATCGTTCCCTAGCCTGGGACAAGAAAGCCAGCGCCCTGATCTTCGCTGCCGTACTGATCATCGTCTCAGTTACGGTCGGATGTTCCAGCGAGAAACCGAAACCCATAAGCTCCAACAACCAGATCCCGGCCGCGCAGCCGCAATCACAAATGCAGCCAATGCCCGCGCCAGTCGCGCAGGCCGAAAGCAAGCCGGCTCCCAGGAAGCCTGTGCTACACAAGAAACCCGCGACCGTGAACTATACCGACAAGACTTACGGCGTGACCTTTGAATATCCGCGCCGCTACGCCATCGAGACCGGAGACGCCGCGTCTGAGCTGATCCAGACCAATCCCGTCCCGATGAACTTTGTCGCCCCCGGTGGAGTCGCACTCGCCGCGGTGGAACTCCCCGAAACCGGCTTCCTCAACACCGACTTCTCGTCTGCGTTCTTCAACGTGAGCGTCCACAAGAACCTCACCGCCGATCAATGCAACGAATTCGCAGTTCCACAACCCAAGGAAGTAACCAAGTCCGAAACTACAGTTCCCTCGACCGACATGGCGAAGCAGGACTCCGCCTCGAAGCCAGATGCGCAGTCCGCGTCGAGCACCGAGACGAAGACTTCATCCGAGACCGCGAACTCCAGGCTGATCCTCGGAGACATGGAACTCCGCGCCACCGAAGCCGTCACCGGCGAAGGCACGCGTCAGAGTGACTCCAAGTACTTCCATGTTTATCAGAATGGAGCCTGCTACGAGTTCACACTCAACGTGACGACGGATGCCTCAGCGGAAGGTCTTGTGAAGCACGTCGATCGCGACAGAGTCTTCAACCGTCTGGAACAGATCCTCGCTACGGTAAAGATCAACCCGATCACCCCCGAGGTGACTGCCGAAGCTCCTTCACCGTCTGCTCCGCAAACGCCCGCTCAGTGAGCCATTCCGGGCGCCCCACTTCTGGCCGATGTTGCCAGAAGTGGGGATTTTGACTACGCGCAATCTCGAATGCACTCGCCTTCTGCGCTCACCGTTTGTGAAGATTTGTAATTCACGTCGTCGCATACCCTTCTGCATTTTCACGATCTGTTAACTTGACCCTCTCTTCTCGCGCTTGAATCATGGCAAAACCAACAACTTCTAAAAGGGGATCTCATGAAACATTCTGTTGTCCGTTTGTTGTGCTTTGTCTTTGTCCTGTCACTATTCCCTGCTTCAAGTGCCCACGCACAAATCACGCTCTTGGCAGTCGGCGATCTGACCGGCTCCCGCGCCGGCTCATATACCGATCTCTCTCATCTCAACTACACCCTTGAGAACGGAGTCGCTGCTAACTATCTCGGCGGACTTGGCTCGGCCATCACCTATGCCGGTGGTAAGACTTTTCTTGCTCTGCCCGACCGCGGCCCCAACGCCGTTCCCTTCGATTCGAACATCGACGACACCGTCAGCTATATCAACCGCTTCCACACCATCACCATGGACCTCCGTCCCAACAAGGCAGCCGGCCTTCCCTACACCCTCACGCCGACCCTGCGGGCGACGAACCTTCTATGGAGTCTTGCTCCTCTCACTTACGGCTCGGGCGATGCGCTTGTCGGATCCGGTGTCCCTCCCCTGAATCACTTCTTCTTTCATTTCTTCACTGGCCGTTCCGACAATTTCGATCCCTTCCAGAATTCCGGCGACCCCAACGACGCCCGCTTCGATACCGAGGGCATTCGCGTCTCGAACGACGGCCGGAGCGTCTTCATCTCCGATGAGTACGGACCATACGTTTATCAGTTCGATCGCCTCACCGGCGTGCGTCTGCGCTCGTTCCAGCTGCCCCATTCTTTCTACGTGACCACGTTGTCATCGCAAGGCGCGGTTGAGATCTCCGGTAATACCTCGGGACGCGTAGCGAACAAAGGCATGGAAGGCCTCGCCATCACCCCCGATGGCAAAACACTTGTTGGCATCATGCAGAACGCTCTGATTCAGGATGCGGCGGCAGGCGGCAGCGCCAAGAACCTGCTGCGCATCGTCACCATCGACCTCGCTTCTGGCGCCGTGACTCACCAGTATGGCTATCTGCTCACCACCGGTTCCGGTGTCAGCGAGATCCTCGCGCTCAACAACCACGAGCTCCTGGTCGATGAACGCGACGGCAAAGGCCGCGGCGACGGCTCCAACGCCAAGATCAAGCAGCTCTTCAAGATTGATCTTTCCAATGCGGTCGACATCAGTGACATGGACGGACTCACTGCTTCGTCGAACGCGGTAAACAAGACGCTCTTCCTCGATCTCGTTCCCCTGCTCACCAGCAATGGCATCGCGGCCAGCAACGTCCCAGCCAAGATCGAGGGAATAAGCTTCGGCACCGACGTGAAACAGGGCAAGACCACTTACCACACGCTCTGGATCGCCAATGATAACGACTTCCTTCAGACCGTCAGCGATCCGAGCGGAAACCCGATCGACAATCCGAACCAGTTCTTTGTCGTAGGTTTCACGGACGCCGACTTGGCAGGGTCTGCGTACGTTCCGCAGCGCCCCAGACCACTGGATGAGTAATTCGCAACGGGGAGAGCCCCACTTCTCGCGGAAACGCATAGCAAGAAGTGGGGCTCCCATGCTTTGCACGTTGAGACTTAAAACTCTCCCATCAGGTAACCTCACACACGGTACGAATGTAATGGCCCGCCCGGCACCTTGTTTCAAGTGGTATGAAGGCTAGACTTTCCTTAAATGTGGTGGGGTTCGACTGAGAGGTCGGCCCATGAACGAACGACGTAAGAATCCACGATTCAAAGTCAACGTCCCCGTCGAGATTCACTCTGACACCAGCTCCGCTCCCTTGCATTGCTCCACTTCCGACCTGAGCCTCGGCGGATGCTATATCGAAAGCATGTATCCATTTCCAGCCGGCGCCTGCCTCGATCTCAAACTCGAAGCTGGAGGCACACTCGTCATCCCGGCGAAGGTAGTCACCTGCGACCCCCAATTCGGCAACGGCATTGAATTTCTTAGGATGCTGCCCGAAGACAAGGCAGCACTTGCCAAGTTCCTCGATCACATCGCACATCAGGAACTGTCGGCACATCGAGGATAGAAGACCTTGCACGGGCCCACGGGGTGCACTTCTGGCCGATTTTGCCAGTGGGTCTCTCCGACGGTGGATTCCGTTCTATGCCTGCTCGCTAACGATCCGAGTCTTGCATCGTCCATCCGAAGGGCGTAGATGAGGCAAATCCGCAAGACATCGTTGATCCTGGCGATTTTGGGCTTACTAGCCACGCTGTCTTCCCCGACCGTTGCGCAGAATTCTCAGGTCAAGGCCGAAATCACCCGGCTGCAGAAGTCCCTGAAAGAAAACCCCATCTCCGATCCAGACCTGAAGAGCCTGGCGTCAATGATCACCGACGCGCTAAAAGCCGCGGAGGATGCGGCTAATGGCGGCCAGCTCTACCTCAGCCTGGAAAGACTGGGCCAAGCGGAAGACCTGCTGCAGGGCGCACGCTCCGCCGCCGACAAGGCCGAGGTCGACAAGACCGGCCTTGCCGCTTTCGAGGAGCGCTGGGGAAAAGCCAGCCTGCGTCTCGCCGCGCTCGACAAAGATGCCCACGCCCGCGAGTGGAAAGATTCACCCCTGACCATCCGCGCGCTGGCGGAAGCCGCGCAAGGCCGCGCCATCCCTTGCTCGAAGGCGGCCGAGGATTCGCCACCGCAACGGGCCCAAAAGATGGCCTCTTCTATGTCGGACAAGCCGAAGGGGAGGCTGACTTTTCAATCTTCTGCGCCTCGTTGAAATTGGAGCGGAAACCCGTAGCGTTCCAGCTCCGTTCTCTCCTTCCCGAGCTGCGCACTCTGCAACAGAAGACCAACGCCGCCTTCCAGCCGCCCAAGTCCATCGACCTTCACTCGCGATTCATCGCCCTAAATTCCCAGATCAAGCTCGCTGAAGAGTTAGACGCTTCGCGATTCTATGCCGGCGCTCTCTACGCCTATCTCGAGGCCGCGCGCCACTACGGAATGCTTGACGCTCCCGCGCTCGATGCAGCCGCACAAGCAAAGGTGAAGAATGATCTCGCCGCCGCAACAATAAGAATCGGCGCTTCATCGAGTGATGACTCCATCGCCCAGCTCTTCCTCGAGCGGGCCGCCTCCTACACTACGCATCCCGATGGCTCCCCTCCCTCTGCCGACGAATGGAGAGGCGCTCGTGTCATCCTCGATCAGGTTCTTCCCTCCTACTATGCTGCGCAAAAGCCGGCTACGCCAAGCGCTATGCCTTCCGGCAAAACCATAGACATTACGCTAGTCCGCTGGCCCTACACTTGAAACATCTCCGACCCGGCAAGTTTGCTGGTCCAGGAGATCGCGGCCAAATATCCCGGCCGCGTCACCTTCGTCAGTGAGAATTTCGGCGCGTCAAGACTTGCCGACCGCTACGGCGTCAAAGGATATCCCGCCGTCTTTGTCGACGACGTCCTGGTCGCCGTCCCCCGCGATTTCGGATACTTCGGCGAAGTCGAAGGCACCGGCCGCTACGCCCCGTGGCGCAACGCTGAAAACCAGGCCAAATTCAAAGCCGATCTCATCCGCATGATCGACCTGATCCTCGTTGGCAAGAAGGACGTTGTCAGCCTGGAACACGCGGCCACCGCTGCCTCTACCTCCGAGGTAACGACCCTTCCGAATCTCAAACTCACCGACCTCAGAGGACACCCACTCACCGGAAACCAGCTCAACGGTCGCGTCGTCTTAGTAGAATTCTGGGCGACATGGTGTCCACCTTGCCGCTCTACGTTGCAGTGGCTGGGCGATTTGCAGCATCAATACGGAGACAAACTAGCCGTCGTAGCTCTGGCCGTAGAATCCCCGGAAGATCAAATCCGCTCGACGGTCAATTCCCTGAGCCCCGACCTGCGCTGGGCCATCGCCGACGCCCCCACCGCCGCCGCTTTTGGCGACATCACCTCAGTCCCAACGATGTTCCTCTTCGACAAAACCAGGAAAACCGCAAAGATCCTCTACGGCGCTCCCCCAGACCTCCACGCCCAGGCTGAGAAAACGCTAGCAAGCCTGCTGAAATGACACGGCATTCAGGACTGTAGAAAACTTGAGGGTGGCCCATCTTAAAATCGCGCTTTTGCGATTTTAGGGTGGGGATTTTGACGTTCTCACGACCAGTGATGCTCATCACTGATACGCAACCCTTTAATGTTTATCGTTCTCGGTTTAACGGAGAACACCGTGCCACGTCCCTATTCCCGCAGAATCTTTCTCGAAACCACATTCATCGCCGGAGCCGCCCTCGCCACCCAGCCTCAGCTCTCACATGCACGAGGGGCGAGTATGACCGAGCCCTCCCCACCCAAACCGAACTTCCCCGTCGCCGACTATCATGTCCACCTGAGCAACACGCTCTCAATCGAGCAGGCCCTCCAACTCGCCAAAGACCGCGGAGTCCAGATCGGCATCCTCGAGCACCCCGGCCAAGGATTCCCCCTAAACACCGACGCCGACCTCCAGCACTACATCGACAATCTTCGAAAATACCCGGTCCGAGTCGGTCTGCAACCGGTCTATCCCGGTTGGTCAAAAGCTTTCTCCAAGCCCGTGCTGGACCAACTCGACTACGTCCTCATGGACGCCCTGACGCTTCCCAACCCCGACGGCACCTGGCTCGCCATCTGGCAAATTGACACCATGGTTGACGACGCCGAAGCCTTCATGCAGCGTTACATGCAATTCATCGAGCAGATCCTGACGACAGAGCCCATCGACATCTTCGGATGGCCCACATTCCTCCCGGTCCCGATCGCGCGCCAATACAAAGAGCTGTGGACGTCGAATCGCATCACCCGAATCATCGAACTGGCGAAGCACCGAAAGCTGGCCATCGAAATCAACGAGGTAGCCCATGTCCCCGACGAGACATTCATCCGCGAAGCAAAGCGAGCCGGCCTGAAGTTCACCTTCGGCACAGACAGCCGCAACCAACACGCCGCCCACTTCTATTACTGCTACCAGATGGCCCAGAAATGCGGACTCACGGAACGGGACATCTTTGTCGTGAAGAGTAAATAAGTATGGAGTGATTGGTGACCGTTGGTTAGCGATCAGGATCGGGTACTTTGATGCCGAATCGTCCCGGAGGCACGTCTGAACCTCCGCCCCGCTTCGCCGCCTCGGTACTTCCGTAATCCCTTCCGCCTGAATTAGCTAGGGACCCGCTTGGGCCCGGCGAATACTTGTACCATGAGGAATCTCTCCACCTTTTTCGCGCTGCTGGTCTGCGCCTTCGCCACCGTTTCGACGGCGCAAGATAACCGTGTCTTCGACTGGACTCCCGCCAACAGCGAGACCATCCCCCTGGAGCCCGCCAGCCTGCACGCCGGCCGCGTCTACCATCCGGCTGCCGGAGGCGGCAACATGCACGTGCAAATCGACTCCAGATATCCGGTCACCGTGGCCATGGCCTGGGCCGATGAATGGGACGCCGCGATGCGAGACCCTGAAGCTCCCGGGAATTTCAGCTTTCTCTGCAGGAAGGAGCATGTCACCAGCTCGATTTTTGAGTGTCATCTTCCTTCCGAGCGGCCCATGGTCATCACCTTCCACGACGAGCGCAAGCCCCAGAAGCCCGTCGTCGCCACTATTGGTGCCGTTCTCGGACCCAGCGCACGGCCCTTCATGTCCCCCAACGATCTCCACATCCAGTACTACAGCTGGTCTTGTGTGAACAACTGCGTTCTGCCCTATTTCGAATGGCGCCGCATCCTCGACGAAAAATACCAGATCACATCGGTTCCCAAGGTCTACAGCCTGATGACTCCCGACCACGACGGCCAGGAACTCAATGTAAAGATCAAGTCGCCCGTTCCACTGACGGTCGCTCTGCTTCCATCGCACCTGGCGGACCAGGTCTATGACAAAACCGTATCGCTCACGGACGCCCTCGGCCAGACCGGCTGCAAGGAACGAGGCGTCCAGTCAATGAGCTTCCACTGCACCTTCAACGTTGCCAACGGCACACAGACGCTTCTCATCCTTCCCGACATTGACGTTCCGGGCAACAAGAAAGCCAGTGTCGAAGTCAGAACCGTGAAGTGCGTCGACCACTGCGACCTGCTGCCTCCGCCTCCGACTCCCTAGAAGGAACCGTAACGGGCAAAAAAGATCCGCTGCCCCACTTCTCCCCTGATTTTGGGAGAAGTAGGGATTTTCGATAAAGCCTGTTGATGGCGGGTGTTCGTGGGGCGGCAAAACTTCGACGCAGATTATCTCCGCCCCGTGTTTACAGCGGTATTGAGCTTAATTAAGGACGCCCCGCCCTCGACTCCGTCGTCTTACCGCAGAGACAGCGCGGGGTACTCCTTAATTGGGCAGCCGCTTCACGCTCCCACCGGAATCATCCGCCCGGTAGTCAGGTAGTGGTTGATGGCAGTCTCCCATCCGCGCATCTTGCTCTCGAACCACTTCCGATCGTAGCTCTCCACTAGCCGATTGCCCTCCGGCGACAGCCCCGTATAACGGAACCGGATGTGGGAATGCGTCTTGCCGTCATCCCCTGCCGTGAGCCGGATCCACAACTCCGTCGCCACGTATCCAGGCCTGATCCAGACGTAGGCGATTCGAAAAGCCGAAGGCTCGTACTCGGTGCAGATCCAGGTCGTGGTTTCAGTCGAGTTCGTCTCGCGTCCGTTCGAACGGGACGTATATTTCTCCGACTCGAGCGGCAAATCCTGAGTCGTGAAGATGCACCCAAGTTCGGCCACTCCCGAGTCAGAGTAGATCAGCTTGTGTTTCCAACCGGGAATCCAGTCGGCCTCCCGCACCGGGCAGAGCAGCGGAAACACCCGCTCCGGAGAAGCGCTGTTGGTCTGCGTGTATTCATGAACGACACGAACGGATTGGAATGAGTTCATATCTTTCTCCCTTTCTCCGCGCCATATATTTTGGCGCAAAAAAATTCCGCGCGTCCCATGGAGGACGCGCGGTATTTCGACAGAGTTTTCTGGAACCCTGCTGCATTTATTTTACCGCAGGAGCAGGCTCTGTGAGCTTCGCTGGTGGAGAATTTTTCAGTTTCACCAGCGACTCATCGACGCGCTGTTTGAAATCCCCGCGGTCGCTGTGCTCCCATCCGCTGAAGTTCGACACCACCTGCATCTCGCATGCGTTGCCTTTTGGCACGAGTGTGACCTTGTTCGTCCGCTGCGTAAACACACCCGTAACCGTCACATGTGCGGCATGCTTCACATCATATTCTGCATGCATCTGGGCATCGTCGTTCACTTTAACATCGTAGTTGTTGTCCGGATTGCTGAGCGTATCCTGCACCGCTGGCCATAATTCGCTGCAGGAAACCGGATAGGTTGTCTTGTAAGTCTTGCCAAAAGTGGGAACCGTGAGAATCAGGAACATGAAAGCTGGCGCTAGACTCATTCTGCGCATGGCAAAATCCTCCAGGGAACGCGCTTTTCAGAACGTCACAGCTGAAAGGGGGGATCGCAGTTGTCAAAACATGGAAAGAATAATCGTGGCAATAATTGTGTCAGTGCGCCGGGTCACCGGGTTTTTTGAAAGCGTCACGTGCAGTACGATGCTCCGCACTTCGTTCAGGGAGGTAATGTGGCGGGAATCAAAGCACATCGTCTGATCACCCTCGTTTTCGGGCTGGCATTCTCGCTCGCCGCCGCCAATGCGGAAACCCCCGGACAGATCCAGGCTCTCGATCGCGAATGGGCGCAGGCCTGTGTGCAGGCCGACATCGGAAAGCTGGACCAATTGCTATCCGACGATCTCACCTACACTCATTCGAGTGGCCAAACGCAAAACAAGGCGGAGTTCATCGCGACTGTACGCGAAGGCAAGACTCGTTACCGTTCCATCGACTTCCAACAGTCCAGCGTTCGGATCTACGGAAACACGGCAGTCACCAACAACGAGGTGCGCGTCAATCTGACGGTGGATGGTCGCGACGTCAGCGTCCATGCCCGCTTCTTGCACTTGTGGGCCAAGCAGAATGGCCGCTGGCAACTCGCCGCGCATCAAGGCACAAGAATCGATTGAAGTCCGTGTAGGGGTGGGCGCCTCCGTCCGTCCCCCGAACCTGAGCGCGCCGAAGGGAGGCGTGTGCGGCGACAACCAAGCCTTGGTCGTCGAAATCCTTTGAAGCCTAAGCTCAAACAAAAAGGACCGTCGATCTCTCTCAACAGCCTTCGACTCCACAGAGCAAGGCGTGTCGGATGTCCCGTCCCTATTCGAAGTCCTCCCACCGGTCAAGCACGATGAGGGCAGCCGACAACGATATGCCAACAATCGTAAGCCTGAGCCAGAGATCTCGGTCCGTAATCATCCAAGCAATCATGCAGGCTGTGCCTGGCACGGCCGTGATCGCACCAAGCACAGAACCGAGACTTCTTTTCCACCTGGGAAACAAGATGTCGTATTGAATGATGACTCCTCCCACCAAAGCAAAGATCCATTCGACGGCCACTGGCAGAAACGCAAAAAGGAGATAAAGGAATAGGCTGACGGCAACTTCTCCGGCCCCCAGCAGAGCCAGGTGCCTCCAATCGACCGGTTGTTTGACCCTGCCAGAAGACGCACCATCCGGCTGCGACCTTCCTTCGCCTTCATAGAAGAACGCGACACAAGCGATGAGGGCGGAGGTTCCCGTGGTTTGCATGTGACGAACATGAAAATAGGGAAAATCGAACCGCAACGTCGCAACAAAGAACACGAAGAAAACAAAAAAGCCGATGAAATTATCTCGAGTGAAGCGGGGTCGAAGTTGGAATCGGACCCACCATGGCTTAGGATGCACCAGCCGTTCATAGCCAGCTTCAAAGCACTCTCGACAGAGCGCTTCGAAGCCGGGGAGTTCGCGGTCGCAATAAGAGCAACGAGACATGTTCCCCGCGAGGTCCGAAGGTCTCAGATGAAATGCTATGGCGTCGGCGCCGAGGTTGCGAGTACCGGAGGTAACTGGGCTGCGCGCATGAGAAAAAGGCCGTCGAAGCGGCGAAAGAATGCAGCCCACAAACCAATTTCGTGGGGCCGACGTGCAGGAATGATCGAGTTCCCGAAGAGCGAAAGGCAACTCTAGCAAGCGGCTCCTGGGACTTCCACCGCCGTTACGAGCGTGGCAAGGATGGCCCACCCGCCAAGGATGCCTCGGTTTTACTCGACCGAAATGTTCCTGCGGGAACACAATGTCATCCCAATATCGGGCATACGATAGCGTCATGACAGCTAAATCTAAGAAAACAAGGCGACGAAAGTCACGGCTGCGGCCGAGAGTTGGCCATCCAGCGCTCGCGATAGGTTTAAAGAACAGACTCTCCAGACTTTGAGCCCGGCAGGCGAGGAGCCCGCCACCGTCACTTCCTTATGATCAGGTGCGTGGCCCGCTCGCCGGGCACACTCTTCTCAACCTTGTAGCCCATCTGATGCCAATCGATCCCGGCAAACAGATTCTCGCCTTCGCCCAACAGCAGCGGCGACACGGCCAGATGCATCTCGTCGATCGCTCCAAGATACTGACGGATGGTCGCGACTCCTCCGCCGATGCGCACATCTTTGCCGCCCGCCGCGGCCTTCGCCTGCCGCAACGCCGACTCAGGCCCATCGGTCACAAAATAGAAAGTGGTGCCACCCTTCATCTCGAGCGGTGCGCGCGTGTAATGCGTCAGCACGAAGACCGGCACATGATACGGAGGCTCCTCGCCCCACCAGCCTTTCCAGCTCTCTGGCGAAGCTTCGTCCGGCCAGGCCCCCCGAATGGGTCCAAACATATTCCGCCCCAGGATCCACGCTCCAAGATTCTCAAATGACGCCAAAGCAAAATCATTATCGACGCCACGTTCCCCGCCGCTCTGCCCTGTCATCTTCTTAAACGTCTCAGTGGGACGGAACCAGTGATGAAGCTCAGTCCCGCGCACGCCCAGCGGATTCTGCAAATCCTGCCGTCGCCCGGCTCCGTATCCATCAATCGAAATCGAAAAAGCAGCAACTTTAGTTTTCATCTCTCAAGGCTACTACGTGTATGTAGCGCGAGTGCACGCCTTGCCTAGCCCTTTCACAATTCCGAAAATGGGGTTGCCCCACGCTTCCCACGGTTTTTGCGGGAGGGTGGGCCTTCCGCGCGGAAAGTGCGAGGCAATCATCAGCCGCGAAGCGGCGATAGAATGCAGCCCACGACGCAAGTCGTGGGACGACCAGCACAATGATGAAGCGAGCCCCGAAGGGGCGAAAGAAACACCGGCGGATACCGGAATCGTCCGTCGGTCGTAAGGACTTCAACTTATCGGGCAAACCCCAGGGTGTCTAAGTCCGTGGTACCCACCCTTGCAAAGAACGCAAGGATGGGGCACGCTCTGTCGTGGTGATGCCCCAGGGCATCGAGGTCTTTCTTGTAACGGTCCAGATTTGTCAACATCCCACCTCCGTCTGGCGGGTGGCCCATCCTTTCGGTTCACGTGAACATGCAGACGAACTTCGGAAGCATTTTCCCGGAGCTTTTGAGAAAACGCTCGCCACACCCTCAGCAGCGATTCCGCAGTTTGAACAGCAGTTGG